>Ga0209986_10000178_pt1 | contig 58168 bp, 45 predicted proteins | sample BlataG_FD_183168 | JGI IMG/M metagenome (GOLD analysis project Ga0209986, IMG submission 183168) | Deep subsurface microbial communities from Black Sea to uncover new lineages of life (NeLLi) - Black_00105 metaG (SPAdes) (version 2) | ecosystem: Environmental > Aquatic > Marine > Oceanic >... | reverse complement strand
CCCCCCCCCCCCCCCCCCCCCACCCCCCCACCCACCTTTACTCTAACAGCCAGCTACAGTTTGGTTCCCAATTAGAGCTACATTGAAACAGAATCCAAATATGAGCCTAAAGAAGAAATCCTTCTTGTACTGTCTTGACTATCTTTGCCTACTCCTCACAATTGGAGCTATCATTGGGTCGGTGAGAGAGATCATTGTTGATGCATCTAGCTATACAATATTCTAGTACCTCCATAAACTACCTATTGCTTTATGTATATGTGTACCAGATATGTAGATATAACAGATAATGATGGACAGTCGACCTGCATTGCTGTGTCTTGCAGCACCTACTAGTTTGTTTGTTATTTTGTTGTTCTAATGTAAAAGCTGTAAAGATAAGGGCATGCTCTGCTTTCTTCTTCCTAACAAAATTACAAACTAATGTATGCTTAACAAGTACTCATATGCCTTTGTTATCTCTACAAAGGCTTCCGAGGAAGTAGATCTAGTTCTATCAGGATGAAATTTCAGTGCCAGCTTCTTGAATGCCCTCGCCACCGCCTTTTTATCAGCATGAACCGACAGACCCAGCAACGCCAAGGCCTCTGATTCCCTCCGCTGAGCATACTGCTGCTGGATTGTCCTAGAATTATGTGCTTGTTGTGCAGCTGCTGCTTCTCTCCTCTTCTTCATCTCCTCTTCTTGCAGCCACGCATTGTCTATTTCGTGATTGTTTGCTGAACATCCACACAGTGAACAGTAAAACATGACTTCGGGATCGTTGGCATCTACTGTACGATAGATGATCTTAAAACCAGGACATTCAGAGCAACCATTGCACCTCGTTCTCTTTGATTGACTTAATACATCGCTATCAGTTTCTTGAATAATCTCACCCATTGCTTCTGCATTCTGTCGTCTCTGTACTGCCTGCATCATCCTGTGTGTTCTCATATCCTGAGCATAACTATGAGAAGGTTTGCTTTTCTGGGAGGCATTGGATGCTGGTTTGGGAATGCTACTACTGTGTGTACTGTTGTCGCCCTTGTTGCCGCCATGTTCCTCAATATCTTGGTCTGCCTCATGTGTGATGCTGCTGCTGGAAAATGTTGATAGAGTCGAAGCATCAACAAAGTGTTCCTCTTCCTTCTCCTCCAAGTCTCCTTCTTTCTCCGTTGTATCAGATCCAAACAATGATTTTAGACTTTCAAAAGTTAGACCGGCACTTGTATCAGTAGGCTTGCTTGGTGTTGCATCTTTTCTCTTCTTCTCAGCTACTGGTGGAGGTATGGTCTCTTTCTTGACTGTTGTACAGAACCATGCTTCATCACTATCTTGCTCCTCCGCATTATCATCATCATTGGAGCTTTCATCATCTTCTTCTGATGATGATATTGACTCGACTTCGCCATCAATAAAAGTAGTAGGGGCATTAATATCGAGATCATCACCACCATCATCCCCTGCTTGCTGTTGATGTGGCTTCACTGGCTCAATTATGATGGGAGATGATGCTCCTGACTTCTCTTTTGTAGCTGTAATGTAGGAACGCGATAGCAGTTGGTTAAATGCATGGATCATTGTCTCCATGGTATCAACTTCTTCTTTTACTTTTCTATGTTGGTGTTGGAGTTGATAAAATGCTTGCAACATATGACTGTTGTTGTTGATGTTGATATGATGATGATCTGTATTTATTGGTTGCTGCACATCTTCTCTTAGAACAGCTGCATGAACTTTTATAGCCGGCTTCTTGACTTCAGGATGGGAATTAGTGCGATCAATTACTGCTGCTGCTACTTTCTGATGTTGTTGCTGAGGTCTAGATTTCTGCTGCAGCTGCTGTTTCAATTTCTGCAGAGCCTTTTGAGATTTTTCTAATCCTTCCTGCAATAATATATTTTTGTAATCTAAAGAAATAGCATTATTCCAACTAACAATAGCCTTTTCATACCGTCTCAAAGCATGGAGAGCAGCTGCCTTACGACCATGTGCCTTCGGCCAATCACACCTCAGAGCTAGAGCTGACTCAGCATCTGTTAAAGCTTGTTCAGGCCACCCCTTGAGTAAATATGCTGCTGATCTATTACTATACAATAACGCATTTGTAGAGTTGGCTTGAATAGCTTTAGAGTAGTGTAAAATAGCTGTATCATATTGTTTCAATGCAAATGCATCATTACCGAGCTCTCTCTCATTCTCATGTTCTACCACCACGTGAGCATCACATGCACATCCACATCTGTTGCAGTTAAGTATTGATTTATCATTATCTGGATGCTTACGACTAGTGTCACCTGGTTGGATGGTATAGTCTTTTGTAAATTTTATATATTGACCACATTGGCGGCACTGGGGTATGGTGAAGGAGAGTAAGGTGAGTCAGTCGGGGATGGGTTTTGACTTGGCATTGTAGATGATATGCACAGCTCTAAATCATTGCTACGCACGCTTAGACAATTACCACGAGCTATACCAAAAAGATCTCTGTTTGTTGTCTCGTCTTCGATATAATTTGCTCGATGTTTGATCATTCTGCTGACTTTGAATATTTAAGATAACAGCGTTTAAATGAGCGAGTTCGAAGATTATAAACACTGGTTTGATATTATGTTGTAAGTTTGAAATCAAAGTGCCACGTCTTTCCACAATATTTGGAGTTAAATCCCAGACTCCCTCGCTCCTCCCTCTCCTTGCCGGATCGCTCACAGAGAATCTGACTGACGTGAGAGAGCTCTCTGCAGGGACCAAGAGGTGCTTGGAGGCCTTAAGAGACAAATCCCTGTAATATGGAATTAAACTTATAAATGTGAATTGCGCATCATAAACTATCATGTCATCGTGTCATAGTACTCTTGGATTTTGAAACGTTTTCAAATACCCCGTTTATTTGCCCTAAGCTAGGTCCAAGATCACTTTTGTGTGTGTACCTAAATCCCCTTTTGTCTGACTTCAAGAAGCGCTGAGACCATCATCTGTCAACGAGAAACCTATACTTAAGTCATGACTATCGACATGGCTCATAATTCGTCAAATCCCGAGCAACCCTTAGCCAGCAACCCCACATCCACGACAGCTATCCGTCGACTCAATGGGCAGGGAGAAACTCTACACTTTACTTTGGAAGAACGCCTTGGCGATACCTACATTGACAGATCAGAACTCAAGATTATCAAAAAAATTGGAGAAGGAGGTTTTGCTACTGTCCAGCTGGGTAAATGGAAAGGTAGGGACGTTGCCATCAAAACATTATTTGAAGATATGTTTGCCAATGAAAGGGAGGTTCTCAGTTTCCTTACTGAAGTAAGGCTCCTCAGAAAGATTGACCATCCTCATATCGTTAAATTTCTAGGGGCAGGAGGCTCATCTTTGAAAGAAGAGGATCTTGAAAGTCCAAGACAAACTGCCGATCTGTTTCTTGTTCAAGAATTCTGCATTGGTGGTTCATTGAAGCATTTGGTAAGCTTGCAGATGATAGATCCATTTGCAAAGCTGTATTCTGATGCTGATGCTTTAAGATGGAGCATTCAAATTGCCTCAGCAGTTGACTATATGCATACTGCTAATCCAAAGGTGGTCCATAGAGATCTGAAACTGGACAATTGCCTCTTGACTAGTAAAAGGTGGACTCAAGCTGACTGTAAGTTGGCCGATTTTGGTCTTGCTAAGTTATTCAGACAGACTACATTAAGTAGAATGATAACAAGTCAGCTAGAACTATCTTGGGGACCGGGTATTGATGATGACCCATTGTGGATAAAAGGCTCTGTCTTTCATAGGAAGCATTTGGAACAAGTCTTCTCCGCTGAACCCACCGGCATATCAATTGAAGCTGCCAATTTGACTGGCCAGACTGGTTCTTTTGCGTAAGTTTGATCCCCCCGCGATAAATGCCCTTCTCTCATTTTCTCTCTGAAACACTCACTCCATCCTTACAGGTACATGGCTCCTGAGGTTGTTAAGAATCAGGAATATGATGAAAAGGCAGATGTATTCTCATTTGCAATGGTCATGTACAACTTATTTCATAGAACAATCCCCAGTAATTTGTTGAATATCAATGGAGATGCCCCCGATGCAGTGGAGAACTATGGCAAAGAAGTGGCCCAAGGGTACAGACCTCCAATTGGGAAGTCGTATCCAATTAATGATGCTTTGAAGACACTTATAGAACAATGCTGGGCTGAAAATCCTGGAGAGAGGCCCAATATGAAGGCGGTGCTGCAAGTTTTGAGTCAGTTGCAAACTGATGGGGCAATGTCGGCACAAACATCTGGAGGATGTTGTAGTTTAATGTAGAAGACAGAGTTGTTTCCCTGCACACTGTTATGAGTACGCACAGCATTTATGTTTTATTAAGGTTTATATGAAACATTCATGGTAATTAATCTATCTATCTAAGCATTTAAATCACATCATAATAGCTGGGTAATCTTGATGTAGCAAACCTCAGATGAAGGCAACGTTGGACGATATGTTTTCGCTGTGAGCTAAAGAGAGCGGGATGAACTGGAAGAACTGTTTTAAGCATCGTTTCCTGCAGTCTCAAGGTCAAATGATTTCGACAAATCAGGGTACCGATACGTCAACGAACTGTGGTATATCTCCATAAAGCTAAGAAAGAATAACATAGCTTACAGCAGCAGCAAGATGACAACATCATCTTGTCTTGAATTGCAGATGCCAACGCCAGAAGAGACCAATGTATTCTTCTCATCTGTAAGTTTTTATTACTCCAGTACCCTACACATCATACAGTGACTAATCGCTCCTAATTCACCTCGCAGAACTTAGACATCCAAGTCCGACAAACGCCCGACAAGGGCAAAGCCTTGTTTGCCACCGAATTATTCACAACTGACGCCCTAGTATTTAGAGAACCCCCTGCAGCAGCTATTCAGCACACTTACAACAAACCATTAGCTCAAGTATGCGACCAATGCTTTAAATTCATTGGCTCTTTAGAAGCTCATGCAGCCAGACTTCTCTTTCATTGCAGCAACGCTGGCAGTTGTGATGATGACGCCAGTGATGGTAACAAAGAACCCTCTCCCTCATCCTCCTCCCCCATTATTGATCCTGACATATTGGCAGCTCTAGCAACAGGAGAGTTGAAACTACCTTACACAGACACACTGAATCTGACAACGCATATTGTACCTTGTCCTCATCATCATTGCTGTGAAGAGAAGTATTGTAGTGTAGACTGCTTGATGAAGGCCAGGACATCTCACCACTCCCTTCTCTGTCCTGGTAACAACGAGAAACCAGAGAGTATCAAAGCATTCAATCAGCATGCTGATGCTACTAATGACATATTTAGACTGGCTGCCCAGGTAATTTCACAAATAGCAGCACTAGCTATAGAAGAGGATACTGATCAACATGATGATTCATATAGCACTCCTACTACTACTAATAGTAGGTTGCACACAGTATGGAAGCAAAGTCCATATTATTATGGATGGAAGGGAGCATGGTGGGACTGTGTAGCCCTTCCGGATGATGTAGACGATGAAGATTCATTTAGAAAAGATATGAAGGAGATGGCAATGGAATCATTAGATCTACTAAAACATGCTCTCAGTAGTACTGCTAGTACCAGGTGGGGGAACATTCCTCTATTGTTGCCTGCTTTGTTTGATATAAATGTATGGGGAAATATAATAGGTATGTTTGAGTTGAATAATCTAGCAATTCATGTACCTAGTCCACTACAAAGGTGGCTGAGATTATATTATGAGAATGATGATGATGTTGATGATAATAGCAATAGTAATAAGGTCATCATGAAGGCAATAGCAGAGGCAATTGAAAGTGTCCTAGAGGAATCTTGTTGTGATGGGAATGCCTTTTATTCCCTACAGTCGTGTGCTAATCATAGCTGTACACCTAATATGCATGCATTCAAGACGGAGGATGAAATTAATGGAGATGCAGTGTTGCTGGCGTTGAGTGATATTGAGGTGGGGGAGGAGTTGACGATAAGTTATATTGATGATGAGCTGCCATTGGAGGAGAGGACGGTGTTGTTGAGAGACTATGGGTTTACATGTACCTGCTCTAAATGTTGTATTGAGAGGGCTGCTGCTGCTGAAGATGGTGGTAGATAATAATAATGATGGGAGGCCTGAAGAAGGAGAGAGGAGGAGAGAGACCAGCAGCTGGTCTCTGAGGGCTTTTGATTGATATCGTGCCGGAAAAATGTTGGTGTGGGTAATTCTTCCAATCTTTCAATAACTACACCACTATAGCACTATATTTATCGCATCCCCTCTACATTTTCTCGGTATTTGTTTGCTAAAGCTAGATATTAAAAAGCTCAATCAAAGATGTCAAACCCAGAAGCTAGCGTGCCTGAGGCAACAGGAGGCAAATGGAAAGCAGCTAAGCAAGTGTATACGGCTCTCAAAGTTACCGAGAAGTTTGAAACCTTGAGAGACCGTCTTGAACATTCTTACATCTCCAAGCAGCGTCTGCATCCAATCAAACAGTTGGGGTCAGGAGCCTTTGCTTACGTCGACCTCGCAAAGATGACCACAAAGGGCTCTGCTCAGCCTAAGATGGTAGCAGTCAAAGTCCTGAAACCAGAACTAGTATCAGACGAGGACGATGTCAACCTATTTATGTCTGAATGGAAGCTGATGATAAAGCTAAGCCATCCATACATTGTTGGCTGCCTGGGAGCTGGTTCTGATGAAGCTTCAGGAGAGATCTACATGGTCCAAGAATACTGTGCAGGTGGCAGTCTCCAGAGTCTTGTCTTCCAATGTATGGTTAACCCCTTCGCCAGCACCTATACCTCAGCTGACAGCCTTCAATGGTCCATTCATATCGCCAAAGCATTGACCTACCTTCATTCAGTCAAGCCTACTGTCATTCATAGAGATTTGAAATTGGAAAACTGCCTGCTGACTGATAAGAATCTCAGTAAGGCAAAGTGCAAGTTGGCTGACTTTGGGTTGGCTAAGTTGTACAAAAAGCACGATACAACTAAAAGGGAGATTGCTCATAGAGTTAATACCGTCATAATAGAAAAGAGCCAGTCAACAATGAAATCAGATAGCGAGTGTACTGGTAGTGGTGATACTACTATTAGGACACGTCTTAGTAATGCTATTACCAGCAACCAGAACAACTTAACGAACCAAAAAATGCACGATATGACGCAACAAACTGGATCCTTTGGATACATGGCTCCGGAGGTTCTCAAAGGCCATGTATACAATGAAAAAGCAGACGTCTTCTCTTTTGCCATATTAATGTATAACCTCTGGTTCCACACTATCATAACATTGCACCTAGCTATCGTTGGTGTTTCAACAGTAGAAAATTATGCTGTAGAGGTGGCAGGTGGGTTTAGACCTCCTATCGATGGTGGTTCATTGACCGATGTGCCTCAGGAGGTGAGGGACTTGATAGTGGCTTGCTGGGCACATGATCCAGAGGATCGTCCATCAATGAAGGAGGTGCTTGAGAGGTTGGAGGGGATAAGCCAGTCTGGAGTGGTTGGGGCTCGTTTTGAGAAGGCCAGCCAAGGATGTTCATGTTCATTAATGTAGAGAGAGTTGTTCAAGTGTGGCAGTGATGAGAAAGAGACGGTTAACTTAGAAAGGGGAGTGAAACTGGCTCGGAACATCATTTTTCACCGCCCAAAGTGCTGCTGTCACTTCAGACATCATTTGTAACAGCACCAAACAAACTGTTGCTCCTGTTGCCATTGCTGCTGCTGCTGCAACAGCGCCTTCGACATCTGCTGCACCTGCCACTGCTGCTGTTGATACTGTAAAAAATAAGCATATAAAACCCAATGACTACTGGCCATCTCTGCTAACGCAATGCATTACTATGGGCTGATATATACCTGATACATCATATACTTAGCATACTTGCAACAATGTCACGTGAAAACAGCCATTCCGATGCTATTTACAAATCACATACACTCAAAGCTCCAGTTCTCTATGGGATTCCCTTGCGTCTATTCGTCAATGTTATGGAAGCAGAAGCTTCAGCTCCACTACGGAGGCTACTGATAGCTAGAAATGGCTTATACCCTGCTTTGGAAGACGTCGACCTTCACTCCCTCTCTCCCACATTTTCACCAAACACCAAAGACTGGAACGCCACATCAGACCAACGTCCTTCATTCACTATACCATCATCCACAGCTCATGCACTTCAAGAAGCCTCGAAACTCATCAAATCAGGCAACATATACAATATCCACCAGTCTTACCTCTCTGGAAAAACCACTCCACTAGTTGTGGCAACCAAAGTCATCAACGCTCTTCAACAAGCTGACGATAAAGACAACATGTGCATCATGGCCTCTTATAACACACAGAGTATCCTACAACAAGCTGCTGACTCTACAGAGAGATACACTCAATCAGCTCCCCTCTCTATCCTAGATGGCATCCCCTTTGCAGTCAAGGACCTGGTTGATGTTGTTGGATACCCTACCAAGGGAGGCACCTCCTTCTTGGCAGATAAACGATCTGTCACAACAACCAACCCTGCAGTACAATCCCTCATCAATGCAGGATGTATTTTAATAGGCAAGACCAACACTCACGAAATTGGTATTGGCATAACTGGGCTGAATACAGTGGCAGGTACTCCAAAGAACCCTCATTGTACTGGATGTCATACTGGAGGGAGTAGCTCAGGGAGTGCAGCACTAGTAGCATCTGGTATATGTCCTATTGCTGTGGGTACTGATGGTGGTGGATCAATTAGGATACCGAGTTCATTGTGTGGTATTGTGGGATTAAAGACAACACATGATGTGTTGGTGGGAGATGGGCATAGGAGTGAGACGGTGGTCCCTCTGGCACCCAGTGTGTCAGTGATGGGACCTATGGCTGGGACTGTGAGTGATGCATTGTTGGTGTATATTGGCATGAGGTGTAGGAGAAAGAATGGGAAGGAGAATAATAATAAGGAAGGTGATGGTATGGAGTTGCCTAATATCCTAAGACTTTCCAGTCAACAACCATTAAAAGGATTGACTGCAGGCATATTTTGGCCTTGGTTTGAGGATTGTGATGCGGAGGTACTGGCAGAATGCAAAGCTGCAGTAAAGGTACTGCAAGATACATTAGGGCTGTCTATAGTTGATATCACTTTACCAGATTTGGACTTGCTTAGAACAGCGCATGCAGTCACCATTGCCAGCGAGATGAGAAGCTTCATGTCTCCTCTTGCCTTGAATGACACAGCACTACGGCAATCATTAAATTTAGAAACCAGAGCTACTCTACTAGTGGCAGCTGGATTCACTGGTGCTCATTATATTCAAGCTCAAAAGATTAGAACTAAAGTAGAGAATAATATACGTGGGATACTCTCTAGTACTACTGCTATCAATTTCATCATAACACCTACCACTCCAGTGACTGCTCCAGCCATACAGCCTCAGACACTGACTGGTGGATTGAGTAATCTCAATCAGACATCAACAATAATGAGATTCATTACCCTAGCCAACTTTATAGGACTTCCATCTATATCTGTACCAGTGGGCAAGTGTACTACTAGTAGTAGTGGTGGTGGTGATTCCAACAAAGAGAGAAGAAGTATGCCAGTCGGACTACAAATAATGGCAGCTCCTTATCAAGAAGCTATTTTGTTTTACGCCGCTCTTGCATTGGAAACAGCATTAAATCTAGACACAACTCCAAAAGATGTATATTATCGTAATGATATATTTAAATATTCCTAATTGCCAGTTGTTGTTACAAAGGAGAACATGATATCTTAGTTAATGTTTCGATTGCATCTGCCTTGACTTCCTCCAACCTTTTCAATACTTGTTCATTATTATTATTATTATTATTATTATTACTACTACTACTACTGGTCACTCTACCAGCTGATGATGGATCTATTTTAAGCACCTTTTTTCCAGCCAATTTTGCCAATGTAGCGTCTATATCTCTAGTCATACTATTACTACTACTCACAGTAGTATCTCTCGCCATTTCATGTTGAATAGCACCAAGACATGTCATAAACCTACCCGGTCTCACTGCTCCAGTTTCATACTCCTTCTCCTTCTCTTCCTCCTTCTCCTCCTTCTCCTCCTCTCTATCAGTACCACCACTGCTGCTCTCACCACTGCTCTCTGGCCCCTGCTGTCTCTGAGCACTGGTAACATGAGATGATGTGACCCAATCCCAGTCTGTAAGAAACGCCTTTTCCAAATACGCCTGACGAACTTTAGGATCATCTACTTGAAGCAATTCTTTCAAGAAGGCTACTGTTTTCTGAGGTACAGCTACCATGGTGGCATATAATGGCTGTGCATCTTGAATCATCATATTGTTAATCTCTTCTCTTATCAGACACATCCTTGCTAGTAATGATCGATCGGGTACATCTAAATTTGCCTCCATATCATTAATGATGGAATCTACAGTAGATGCTAGGGTTTCTAATGGAGATGATGACAATGATGATGTAGTCTGTTTTTGTTTTTGCTTTTGTTGTTGTTGTTGTTGTTGTTGTTGGACATACTCTCCCAGTATGGCCCTTCTCTGTGCAGTATCCAAGATATCAGCAACTCTAGTAAGAACACGAGCTTCATCAGGCATGGAGTGTTGTAGTTGCATCATTATTTCATCTCTGATGTTTAATAGTAAATTAGCTATATCTGGTTCGTTCTGATCCATGGCTCCAGATATGTAGCAATCAAGGATGTTGATGAAACTGTTGTCTAGGTTGTCAAGTTTGTCAGAGACTGCTTGCTCTATGACTCTCTTTTGTCTAGAGGATTCTGATTCATTTTCACCAGTGACATGGGCTATAGATGCCTCTAGGTAGATCTCTTTGGTGATGGCATTCATCATTTCATCTAGGACGTCTGCAGTCTGAGTTATCTGGCGTTCGACTGGGAAAGAGAGAGGCGGAAAGTGGGGAGGGAGCGTTGAGAGTGTCAGAAATTGGCTGCAGTTTGAAAGCTTGAAACCCAAGCTTATCGTGAGATGGCAATAAACTTACGGTCTTCGGCTCCTTGTTGGACTTGTTTGGCATCATAGCGCTTGACAACACGAATAATCCTCTTGGTATGGATGCACAGATGCCGATGTCCAGGAATTTGAGGCGTGCAAAGCCTCATTCGAAATGAAATTGTCATTTTGTGAGTGTTTAAGTAGATTTTGCCTCCCCAATGAATGCATGCCCTCTCAAATTTCGAAGAGGAATTTGGGCCGCTCCCAGTTGAAGCTCCCCGCGGGCGTAGAAACTTTCTTCCTGCTGAAAATTTTGAAAATTAAAGAGTTCGAATTCGGCCATATGCCAGCAATGCTAACCATACATCAGAAGCAGTAGCTCATATCTAACATTTATGAAGACGAGAAGTTTAAGACCACCACAGATGTCAGTCAAGATGAATGGAAGTGATCTTCAGACCAAAGATCCTCTTAAAGAACTAAATGGAAGGTAAGTTGATCTCTAATCAGTAAATAGGGTCTCTCAATTGAAAATATCCCATCCAAACCATCCTTAAATTGTATTTGACACCGATTCCTTCAATAATCATCATGGATTGCAGACTCGCACCAAGTCAGGCTGAAGAGCCTCCTTGTAAGCTTGATAATGACCTGGATCAGTGCACACTACCAACCAGTACCCCATCAAGCGAGGGAGAAAGCGAGGGAACTCCACCACACGCTGTGGCAACGCCCCGCCACCAAGCACTCAACCCTCCCGCCGCTCCCACAAAGTCTCTCAGCAGCGGAGGCAACATAAGATTTGGAACCAGCAGCGCAGCTAGATCATTAATACCGGTCTTTAATAGCTTTGCACCTGCTGCAATGAGGGCTTCTCAGCTGGGTGGGCTCTACACTGTCAGGCCTAAGATAGGGTCTGCTGCAAACACCACTACAACCAACACCCCCGCCACAACGACATCGTCTGATGCAGATTCTCATAACACCTCCAGCAGCAACAAGAATAAAAATAGCAGCAAAAGAAAGAGCCTAACAAAATCGTCATCGTTTTCATTTCCTACATTGAAACGGTCCAGATCGGAGGCCACAGGTTGGATGGCAAACAGTAACTGAGCGCTTTTAGCCTTGCTTTTTTCTTTCCTTCATTTGATCGCTTTTGACTGAGAGATGACACACATACCAATGACTGTAGTTTATTTGATGATACATAGATATACTTATGAATGGGGACAATAAATAATAGAAAAGAAATGACATTACATCTAGTGGGAGCATTATAGTGTATATTATATATATATAGATCGCAGAGTTGAGTAGCTGTACCTTTTATAATCTTTTGCCCTTGCCCTTTCCTTAGCAACACCAATTTCCTTGCTGCTGTCTTTAGTTTTGAACACATATATATAGAAAGAGAACAAATAACTCGTTTTTTTTTCACTTTACACCTTGTCTATACATATAATTAGCTATAATTAGCTTTACCCTTTCTCACTTTAACTACCTTTTTGTCATTTCAAATCATATCACCATCATTAGAAAGGAGGGTTGCCATCCATTGAGGTTGGTCTCTTATCCAGCTCCTCTACAACCCAACTAGGGGTGGTCCTACTGTCTATCCACAGAGCATCATCACCAGCTTTACTCTTAAAATCAGGGTACCTTGGGTTGGATATTTGACCAGTTGCTTTCCTCTCTCTGTAATCAATCCAGTTCTCTGGGCTGCTAAACACATCCATCCATAATTCTGAATAATTCTTAGATACTCCACCACTTCCTCCACCTTGAGGTTGGTATCTTCTCTCTCCTCCTCCTCTTGATTCACTAGGAACTGAGCTGGCAACAAAGTCTTGACTTCTGTCATACGCAGGAGGACCTCCAGTCACTCTTTTAATCTCGTCACAAATGACTTTGAGTTTCTGACGTTTTTGTCCCTCCCACTCCCACTTGTCTTGACGAAGCCTGCCAATCAGGTGGATTCTGTCACCAACATTGATGCTGGAGTTGATTTGTTCGGCCAGCCCTTCCCAAGCCTCTACAGCCATGACCATGTCTTCGTTGGGTTTGGGAGAAAAGTTGAGGGTGAGAGAGCAAACGGTGCGGCCAGTGGCGAGGCGTTTGAGTTCATTCTTGCCAATCACAGTGCCAACCAACATGACTGAGTTTCTGTAGGTCTTATCGAGCTGTGACTCTTCAATCTCCTCGATGGATCCAGCCATAAAGCTTCCCATAGTGTCTGCAGAGAAACTCTCTGCGATTTGTAGATTTTCAAACAGTTTACTCCTCGGCTGGAATCCACGGTTGATAAAAGTTTGAGATATCACAGAGAGACTGTATGGTCTCTGAGTAACATGGCGAGCATTCACAGTGCTCCACATTTTGCAGCTTAAATTCATTTTTGGTGAGATTCTTTGCCCTAAGCTTCTTAATACTAATCTCGACAGCATATGACGTTGTCGGTACCTTCTTTATGTCTTAAAAAAACCGGGTTTAGTATGGGTTCACGTTCTTCAGCCTTCATTCAAAAGAATTGCAATTCATTTAGAAGAATTGCTCGCCTCTCACCTCGCTCCTCTCACACCCCTTCCTCTCCATTCCCCCCTCCAGACACAGTGATATTCTTCCGCACTCTCTCATCATCCTGCCAGCCCATCACTGGCGCAGATGTCAACGCCTGCAGTATCCTTTGAGCCTGAATAACTCCCATCTGATATGCCCCATGCAGTGTAGAAGGAAATTCTGGATGAAAAGCCTCTCCCGCCAAGACCAGCGACCCACCCAATGGCTCTGCCAATGTGGCCCTATCTGAAGGGGTCCCCCCTACATTATAATGGCTATGACTTCCCAGACTGTATGGGTCTTGTGACCAACTAGTTACCTCATAATCTACTGGAGACTGAGGTACACTGGCCCCGAAAATTATTCTGAGAGTACTGAGTGCTAGTTGCATGGCTTCCTCTGGAGGCATTGATTCTAGGTACTGAGCACAGTCTCCGCCTTCTGCAGCATGACCTATCAGGACAGCTTCACCAGTGTATGCAGACATACTAAAGAACTCAGACCAAGTACATTCATTATAAATGGTATTAGTAGGAGCAGTGGTATTAATAATGTGGGGTAGAATAGCAAACCTTTCCCTGGGTGGGTTGACTGGGTTGCCCAGGAGATCTACATCCCAAAATGCAGTGTTGAACCGTAGTACAATCTTGGCGACATGGCCCACTCCAATCAGTGACATTGATTCAAGGAGCTGGTCAGGTAGAGGTGGCCAGAAAGCAATACCGAGAGTGGTGGGATCTGCTTTTAGTACAGCCAATGGGGTAGTGCATACAACATATTGAGCTGTGAACATTGGTTTTACGCTGCTCCCAGTGAACACTGTGGCGTTTGTATCTGTGTAGTACACCTCATACGCTGGGGTAGAATATCTGATGTCGACGCCGTTTGAAAGGTAGGTGATTATGTTTTTGAGATTGAACAACACAGCATCATTGCCTTTTAGTGGGGTCTCCAGTCCGAATGAATAGGCAGACTGTACTTGAGCGGGGATGCCCTTTGAGAGACGGGTCAAGGCGGAAGTTAGCCGTCTGTACACCTCTCGTGCAGTGCTTATATGAGCAGTCTTGTTTTGGTTATTCGAAATGACGGCGTCGACAACATTTGATAAAGGAACGTCTATTGTTGTAGAGGTGGTGGAACTATATAATCGCATGCTCGCTAGAGAAGCTTCCAACTGATGACCAATGGAGTCAGCTGCAGATAATGCACTTGAGGGCACCTTTTTTCCTCCATTATCAGCGGTATACAAATATGTCATTTTCGTACTACTAGGAAGCCTCAGAACATCATTCGAATCTAAAACAGATTGTAATGGATTTTCTACACTATCTCCCCACAGCCAGCTAGCTCCTAACTCTACATTTAATATCTGTGGTATGCTGGTGCTGAGAATTCTGCCTCCCGAGCGCGTCCGGCCCTCTAGGACGACAATCTTTAAGTTTCTGTTTGCATCCAGCAATGTTCTGGCTGCTGCAAGCCCAGATACTCCTGCTCCTATGATTATAACATCAAAATCAGTACTTATGTCGAGTTCAGCTCTCTGTACCTTGGTCAAGTACTTGTGGAGATAGCCCTCGTATTTTGAGGCGTAGGAAAAGGTAAAATTGAAGGACGGAGCACCATTTTCTTCAACGGGGGGGTCATCGACTGAGTCACTGAAGTAACCCAGTCCACCTAATGTACCGACTATAGTGACTATACCAAGCAATATAACGACAAAAAGGGCTACTACTATCGGTTTGGTCTTGACAGGAGGACATTGGGATTGTCTCCCTTTGTTAATGTGTTGATTCTCTCTTCGACCTTTTGGATTTTGGGCTCCAATACCCTTTGATATGCGAAAATATCCCATGAATTCTTTTACGAAATTAATGTAAACCCGTTAGATCTACCCTTAAAAGCTTTCATTGACTGGCACAGGAACTAGTCAACCGGTACCTCGTCTTCTGCCGCTCACTTCACAACACTACTCCCTCCTCCTCTTCTTCACACCTTCTCCTCCTCCCCCTCCTTCTCGAGCCTCTATAATAACATGAGAAGAAGGATCCCTGGCAAACAACACAGGATCCAACCTAATTATCCTCTTCAACAATGACGTCCCCTGCTTACTGGGAGCTATCAACTGACAATATGCATAATCGAACGCCATCCTCACTCTACTGATATTATGACTATTCCTCCCTAGATCATTAGTAGCATCGTTAGGATCCTCTACTGCAAATAAATACGACCTTTCTGGGTTGTTAAACCCTGATGTACTAGCTTTATGGAAGAATCCACCTCCCTTTCTACATGATACTCCCACTACACTGGGATTCAGGGCTCTGCCATATAATCTGAAGAAATCTACCAATAATATGCCTAGATTACCTTCTCCTGCATAATCAGTAGAAGCAGTAGAAGAGTAGTTTTGAAATCTTTTATTATTATTATTATTATTACCCCCAGTAGAACGCCGGGAAGGGTGGGCGAGGAGATGAGCAGCCATCAAAACCAGCAATGCATATGACCCCAATCCACCTTGATACACCTCATTAAGATCTCTCTGATGTAAAAAAACCTTGAGAATCATGACTAACGGCCTCATTGGAGGAATCTCAGCCATCATATTTCTAACATTATCAGCTGCTTCAGGTCCATTGGCAACATCGAATGATATGTCGAATGCATATCCTGACACTTCTTCCTCAAATTTAATAATAGGTACCCTGGCTTTGGCTATTACTTGTATGTTTCTAGCTGCTTTCCTTCTTAGGAAGAGATTAGCCAGGGCTTTCAGTCCCTTGGGAATGTTGGTGCATCCACTTCTTAGTACTACAGCATCTATGTCACTGGTGGGAAGATAAATATTGGTGGCATACGAACCAAATACTTCCACATCAGCAGTGGGCCATATGCACTTGACTATCTCAGCTACTCTATCTACTGCTTCTTGTCTGGCTTTGGATTCTTGGGGCGATGGTTGGAGGTATCTGCAGAATTGGACTATTTCTTGGTGAAGACGGAGAAAGGGGGAGGTGATGGTTTGTATGGAGTCCAGCCATGGGACCTGGTCTAAAACTGCTGCTGGTGGTGATGGTGGTGGTGGTTGGGTTATTGGTGTGTTGGTTGCTGCATCATCTATGTAGCCTAGAGATATGTATTCTTTCAACAAATTGCTGGCAGGGCCAGTGGGTTGGGCGTCGTTGATTGGAAGAGCAGTCGCCGCTTTGTCTGGTGACTCTAGAGGGAGGAAGTCGTCGTCGTCAGAATCACCAGCAACGTTGTTGTTCTCGACCTGAGCTCTTTGATTTGTATGTTTGGGAAGCTCTTCATCATATGTATGACTAAGCGTTGACAGAAAATCGACCTTGTCATAGAAAAACCCGGTTGATTTTGAAGGATTCGACATCTCTCTGCGATTCAAGATTCCTAATATTATTACGATTTTAGGAAACGGTTGAAGTACAAATGAGCAACTGCATCTTTGATTTACTGTAAATGGATAATGAAACGATACAGTATATACGCTACATAAAATGGTCTTCCTTCAATCATGATCGTCTCTTATTCAATGTCGACATTGGCGTCATGAGCCTCGCCTCCATGTTAAGCCCACCTTGTTTTCTGATAAGCTTTCTTATAGCTTGCTGTACTGGTATCTGTCTCTATTATCTGAGAAATAATGCCTTGGTCATTCCAAATAAAGTCACTACTCTAAAGTGTTTCCGAAGACTCTCTCAGTGCTCGTGTCAGCAGTTGAAATTTTCTTCAGCTCTAGAGGTAGATCTACCTAGGTACCGAGCACCGGGTGACTGCATTGGTTAAGAGGGAGTATTAGTTTCTTGTTTTAATTCACTAGAATATTTAATCATCACGTAGTAAACAACACATTGAGATTATTAGTACACAAGTCAGGCATATGGACACTGAGGCAATTAAGTAATCTGATCTAAAACGATGCTTGAAGACGGCGTTGCCACCAAAACATCAGAAGAGCAACGCTCACTCGAAGCCAAGGTCTATCAAATATACAAACACATCACACCAGCCGACTTCAACCCATCCCATTCCTCACTCAAACTCCACAGAGACGCCCACGTCCAGTTCCTCCACTCGGGCCTCGGCTCCCTCCCTTCTGGCTTCATCTCCCTCGACGCCAGCAGAACCTGGATCGTCTACTGGTGCCTCCACTCTCTAGCTCTCCTCGACTCTCCTCTCCCACCAACTCCCACTAGGTCCATTATTATCCAATTTCTAGCAGAATGTCAACACCCAGATGGCGGCTTTGGCGGTGGCCCTTTTCAACTACCTCACCTGGCTCCTACCTATGCAGCTGTAGCTGCCTTGATCACACTAGGAGGGCCAGATGCTCTCGATACAGTAGATAGAGACAGACTCCAGTCCTTTTTCCTAAGAATGTGTCTCCCACCAAGCCAAAGCGGAGGAGGAGGAGGCATGACCATGCATGAAGGAGGAGAAGTTGATGTGAGAGGATGTTACTGTGCTCTGGCCACCTGTAGAATGCTGCATATCAATCCCCGACCTATAGTCGAAGCATGCGGTATGGGCAAGTTTTTGAAAGATTGTCAGTGTCATGAGGGAGGTATAGGTGGGGAGCCAGGCAATGAAGGACATGGTGGGTATGCGTTTTGTGGATTGGCAGCTGCAATGTTGGGAGGTGGAGGTGAAGGTGAAGAGGGAGGTATGGTGGAGGAGAGTGAGTTGGATGTGGAGTCAATGATACGATGGGCTGCTGGGTGTCAAGGATTATTAGAAGGAGGGTTTATGGGTAGAACTAATAAGTTGGTAGATGGATGTTATTCATTTTGGCAGGGAGCAGCTTTCCCTATGTTGGCTGGATTGGTATCGTCATTGAAGGAGAAGAAGAATGACGATGACAAACCATCACAACAATACGATGCAAAAGCACTAGATCTTCTAGCACAGCACCAAATAAAGGTATCAAAAAGTGATAGATATAGAAAGGTATTAGATGTAGACAATACGCCTAGTCAAGCAGCTGAAAAAGAGGCAGCATACCTGAAAGCTGCTATAAAGAAGGATAGTAATAGTAATAATAATGCTGTTATGTCAGAGCCTGATCCATGGATAGCTGCCAAGCAACATTACGAATATTGCAAAGCATGCATACCAGCATTATTAGAAAAGTTACCAGAAGGAGGAGAGAGTTCATTACAGGGTCCATTATTGTACAACCCTACTGCACTGCAATTGTGGCTATTATTATGCTGTCAGTCTAAATTTGGGTTGAGAGACAAGCCAGGTAAATCAGCAGATTTCTATCATACATGTTATTGTCTTAGTGGTCTATCTATATCTCAATCTACCTCAGGAGTAGTACTGGGTGGTGATGACAATAGATTGACAACTGTAGATCCAGTGTTGAATGTAGTGCTTGATAAAGTACATGAAGCTGATGCATATTTCAATAGCTTGACAGCAACGTGATGATTGTAGAGTATATAATGTGTAACACAAGATACTTTTACGTGTATGTATACATGTGAAACATAGGTTATTATTATTTCAAACTGACAGTTTTATCTAGATCACTATCACTACTATGAGAATGGCCTAATGAGTGCCCTCCTCCTCCTGCTGCTGGAACTAACTGCCCAACTTCAGGACGCACTGCCTGAATCTTCCTCAGCTCTACCTCTATTCTAACAAACAACCACTGAAATCTCCTAAAGACCTCTAGAATAACAATGCAAAACACAATCAGGTGATTGTTCCTCAAGTGTGGCGATAGTTTATACGTCCACGCCTGTCTTAATATGAAATTAGATAACATGAGGTAGAGATAAAACCCCTTTGGAAATAAGAGTAAGGACTGCAGTTGAGGCTGAGGAAGGGTGATGCCACCACCACCACCCATATGACGACTGCTACTGATGCCCCAATCTTTTCCCATTCTACTAAAAAAACTAATTTCCCAGTCTCTCTCAATATCCCAGAAATAAGAATAACCCGAATTGATGGCTGCTGCTAAGAGCCACATTGGTTTCCATGTTGACCTCCATGTTTCTTGAGTTGTATGGTACCTCACTGCAGACAGAGCAATCACAGGGAAGGCGGTACTATACTTGATGGCATTCCACACTTGAGGTTTGGCTCCAGTATCTCTGTATACTCTGAGACATTGAATAAGACGGAATAGGTAGGGCAATGCTAGTCCAACAGGGATGATCCAAGATGCGTCTCCACATAACTGTAAAGCGGGCGATCCTGGGTTGAGCACCTCCATCACCGACTCCCCCGTCATCAGATGACACACTGCTCTCTCTGTGTCACTGAGTGCCTTGGCTAGTGAGGTGAGGATATCAGCAAGGAGGAAATCGGCCCACGTGACTCCTCTAATAGGGGTGAACACTCTCCATAAGGTGGTAGAGAAGAATCTTCTGTTGTCCGGAAAGAGAATGGCGCCTGGGAAGATGAGGAGGAGGAGCATGGCGAGGTAGATGAGGGGCGGTTGGAAGGCAGCAGCTGAGAGGTTGCCGGTACTGCATTGAAATAGAAATAAAACTGAACTTGAGAGAACTAGTGTTCCAAGGATGTTGGATATGCTGAAGAGGCTGTGGCTCGGGAGGAGGTGGCGTTGATCTTCTGAACTGAAGCAGACATCGTACCTGATGCTTCTCTGTTCAAAATAAAAGACGGCAATGGCCCAAAACCAGAGCATGGCGATCATGGGGAGGAATGGTTGGTAATATAAGAAGAATAAGTCGGCATGTTTACGACTGACTATCTGTAATAGTTTGATTATGTATAGAACTAGGACAGCATTGAGTGCAGGCCATATAAAGCTGCGTGCTGATAGGGGTAGTGATGATAGTAGTGATGATGTGCCTGATGCAGTCTTGAATCTTCTACCACTGTTTGGCTTTGCGTCTATTTCTAGTGCACCTGCCTCCATGGTAGCAGTCGGACTATGTGGAGCTCTCAATCGTACGCCTTCAATGTTGGTGGCAGTGGGGGGGAAGGCGTCCACTCTAGTGTCTATGTCGGAGCTCTGCTTGTGGCTGTGTGTGGAAGATGGAGGGAGTAGGGGACGTATAAAATGTTAGGACAGGTGTGGATCATGGCGAGTGCAAGATTTAGGTGTCTAAAAACGCAGGATTTCTTACCTTGGATCAACGAGTCGAAGAAGAGGACTGCTCATTCAGTTTTGGCAAAGTGATCGAACTGAGCAGACTTTCTTTCTCTCCACGGCCATATATACCTGGTGAATTGTCCAACTGGTTTCCTGAAGTATGACGTATTAACTATGAAAGAATACTATGGACGATCGCCCCCTGAGGAGTTTTAAAAAGACAGCCAGAAAAGCTGTGCTGCGAGTTTGGGAAGTCGAAGATCCCAACCAACTCGCTAATTTCCTACATACGGGACTCAGCGTCAAAATATTTCATGCATTGTAATGTTATGGCATATTACAGCTACTTTTACCAAACTAGGGATTAGACTAGACATTGCAAGGAGCCCAGCAAAACATTTGATTCTACAAATAAAATTGTTCCTTTATTACTCTCAAACCGTGTTTCGATTCGCACCCGCCTGCTTCTGCCGTGACACCTACTATATTTACACTCATGAAGCCATCACCAGAGAAATCCAAACAGCTCTTCTCAGGCACAGCAGCATCTGCCGCTGCCAGACACCTCTCTCGAAAGCTCCAACACTCAGTCTCCTACCTTCGTGACAAGTCTGCCCTCCCCCAATACGACCAATTAACCGACTCTTCCATCCAAATAGACTACGTCGGAGACACTGGTTTCCCCGAATGTGCAGACACTATCGCCTACGAAGCAACCCAAGGCCTTTTAGCCATCGGCACAACCGACGGCAGAATTAAGCTCATCGGTCGACTTGGCGTTGAAGCCACTCTCAGACCTGCTTCTCCTGTTCCTACCATCTACCTTGGCTTCCTTCCCAACCAGGGTGCCTTGGTACGTGTTACCAAGGATGGTGGAATTGAATTATTCAGTCTTGCAGCAAAGAGACTGCTATCATCACTGTCACTCAGAGGAGAGCCAGGGGGAGTCGTCTCTGTAGCCACACTCCCTGGTGCTCCCTACATCCTTCTAGGATGTGCATCTGGTAATATAAAGGTCATATCTCTCCTTAGTAGGACTGGTGCTTTGGCAGAGGGGTGTACTCCTGCAGCTAGTGTTAAAATACAACCCTATCAGATCTTGGCTGAGGATTTAGATTCCAGAGGTGGAGTCGTGGCCTTGGCTACCACCTCACTGTATACAACTACAAGTAATTCATCATCATCATCTACTACTAGTAGACCACTAGCTCTTATAACTCATCATGAGACGGGGACATTGGTTTGGGATATAAGATCAGAACGTATCCTATGCGCCGCCATTGACGATGAAGAAGATAATTGTAATGAGGCAACAGCGAGACCCACCTCTGGTTGCTGGGTAGGTGATAGAGCCAATGCATTTGCAGTAGGCTATGATGATGGAAGTATCCTTGTATGGGGGGTTCCTCCTCAAGCTCTGAATAGTGACCCCCTTGATGTGATCATTCCTCATGAAGCTGAGCTGCTCATGAGCCTTACTGTCACTCCTCCTTGTATGTATAATAACAATAGTAATAGTGCTAGGAATGAGCGGAATAAGAAGAGGCCAGGTCCAATAAGGGAGATGAAGTTCTTGGCAGGTGGCCCTCCTCCTGCTGGAGTGGATGAAGATTGTTTGTTGGTGTGTGGAGGGCAGGTGGAGGGGGAGCCAGAGATGTTGGTGGTGTTGCCTCTCAGACCTCAGGTGGAGGGGTACCCTGAAGAGGGAGATGGTCATCATGTGGTACCTTGGTTTGGTACTATACAAGCATTTACTGTAGTTAAACCAGTGGTAGGAGTGGCTGATGATGATAATGATGAAGGGTATTATGGGGAGGAGTCTGACTTGGCACTTCCTCCTCCATCCTCATCTTCCGGGGGTCCATTAAATAGTAGTACCTTGACTCAAGATGCATCATCCCAGTTATTGATGATACTGACAGAAGGAGGTCAGCTAGTGGTGCATGACCTACGCCATTGTCAACCCAACCCAGTAACCCTGCCAGCACAAGAATTGCCTCCAATAACGGTATCTAAAGTGGTGGATGTTAGAGTATTAGAAGAGGAAGAAGAAGAAGAAGATGATGATGATGATGAGGATAATAGTCATAATGGTGGTGGTGGTGGTGGTGGTATGAAGAGTAGTAGAAGCAAGGCAACTTTATATAAACATACACTCAGCCTAGCTGCACTAAGGAGATGCAGCACCCGACTAGCATTTGGTGGAGAAGAAGACATTGCTCAAGCAGATTGGCCCTTCCATGGAGGTAAACCTGCCCCTCTTGTCACTGATGTACCTCGTGACTACCACCACCCATGTGGCCTGTTGTTGACTGGTCATAGAGATGGACGAGTGAGGGTATGGGATACTTCAGTTGCAGTGCCACAGCTGCTGCATACAGTACCATCTACTGCAACACCAACTGGAGGAGGAAATAATCAATTACAGCAAAATGAAAGGTTGAGAGCTGTATCGTCTCTTGATATGTGTCCACTATCTGGGTTGATGATAGTAGGGCATGTAGATGGCAATGTACGTTTGTATCAGTTTAGTGATCATGACAGTCAAGAAGTACACCGTAGCAATATAGATGAAGCAAGGGTGCCTTATGAACATGTAGGAGCACAAGCTGCTGGGTTTCAATATGTCACAAGATACAGCGTGCACAGCGCAGATGTGACTGCTGTTGTGTTGGCATCTGCTTTGAAATTGGCAGCTGTGGCCGATGCAAAGGGTACAGTGTCGTTGGTGGACTTGATGCAGCCTAACCAGCTGTTTTGTTCTCGACCTTTTACTAATGCAGTGGTCAAGCTGAGGTTTGGTTTTGTTCCTGTTCCTTATCCTATTACCACTACTAGTAGCACTGGTACACCAATATCAACACCAAGACCAACAGATTCCAAATCAGCTCCTCCTCCTCCACCACCACCATCTCCAGGAGTCGAGGAAGGTCTAGAGAGACTTGTCCTCATTGCAGCAGCAGATGATAGTTCTATTGCCCTCATTGATCTTGAGAATGGCAACTTAATACCTGGATCCACCAAACCATTACGGCCCAAAAATACAGCTAGACCACTGGCAATGGCATTACTAGGACCATCTGGGGAGCCTATTGGGAATGCATCATTACAAGGAAAGACCACTTTGCCTTGGGCTAATAACCATGAGGATAATGTTGTTGCTGGATTGACCAGGAAAGTATTAGGGTTGTCATTGGCATCATCACAAAGGCCTCCACTCAGTGGTAGTGTACCAGCAAAAAGCTGGGCGAATAAGATTCCTAAAACTTGTCGTAACAATGACGACGATGATGAACCTGAGCAGTCATTCACAGTAGAACAATTACCCAGCTCAGATGACGATGATGAAATTGATTCACATCTTGCTGCCGCAGCTGCTGAAGTAGATAATAGTACCAACTATAGAAAGTTCAAGCTCAAGTTGCCAAATGCTAAAGGATTCCTACCCAACAGAAAAGGCAGCAATAGATCTGATGATGTTGATACTGCATCTCCACAAACAACCAGCAATAATGATGTTCAAGACAAGTCTACAACACCAAGAGACGCACCAGTCACACAGGATCCAGTTGCTGCTCTACAGAAATTCTATAAAGGCAGTACTGCTGGTGGATCATTATCCTCTCTTCCTCCATGTTCAACACCCCCACAGCAAGGAAAGACAAAGGGAAAAGGAGAAGAGGAAGAAGAGAGCCCTCCCTGCACATTTGTTGTATTAGCAACTGAAGACGCATTACGTGTATACAGCACCGGCAGTATCCGCGTCGGTGACAGGACCAGCGAAAAGAAGGCTCGATTAGATGAAGCAGCTGGCTTTGCCGCCTTGTTCTCTTCCCCCCACGCCGGTGCCGGTATCGTCACCATCGCAGCTGATGGCTCCTCCCTCAGTCTCTACAGCGTTCCTAATCTGCAACTTCTTGCCAAGCACACTATGGAATCTTCATCTGTATTAGGATATCCTTGGAAGAATACAGTAGGAGCTGCATGTGCCTGTTCCAGTGATGGTCAGTTGATATTATGTGGGAGTGGTAGTAATGAGATAGTGAGGGTGTGTCTATTGGAAGATACCATGGCCCCTAGTCCTCCTGCTAGCACCTTTGACTGGGCAGTTGCAAAGGCAGCTGCTGCTGCAATGGCATTTGTAGGTGATGGTAGTAGTAGTAATACTAATAGTGGTGGTGGTATCACTCAGAGTCGGTCAGCAATACAACAACATACGACCACGTTACCACCAGTGAACAAGAGTCTGGACACGAGCGGCATAGAAATGAAAAGCCTCAGCTCTATTATCGAAGCAGTCAAAGGCACTGCAGCTAGTGTAGCCACCTCTGCAGTCAAAGCTGGAAGCGCATTTGCTGACTCTCTCCCTGCTGGTATGGCCAGTCATTCAAGTAGTACCAGCACCTCAGCATCAGCCAGGGCCCCTCCGTCACTTAGGCAGCTGTTTGATACCACCGTCACATCTCTGAATGAACTAGATCTTTTAGAAGACCTTGATGATGATGATGATGAAAATGATGACTTTGTCACAGTTGATTCTAAAGATGGAAGGAAGAAGAAAGTGGCATCTCCCTCTCCTACCCGCCTGCCTGCCTCCCGTTCACCTCTTCCTACTCCTAGTCCACCTCCACCTGTCAGTAATAGAGAGATGAGAAATGAATTGTTAGGAACAGGCAGTAAAGCAAAGGCTGCAGCTCCTACATTCAGACAAGCTAAAGCTCATATGAGGACAGCATCTGAAATAAAGAGGAATTATGGAAGGCCAGGAGCAACATCATCAACAAATGATAAGATTGGTGGGGTAAAGGGGATGATGGAAAAGACCAGAGATGCATTGGTGGAGAGAGGAGAGAAGTTGAAGAGTCTGCAAAATAAGAGTGAGGCAATGTCTAATGATGCAGAGGATTTTGCTGGAATGGCACAGAGATTGGAACAGATGTACGCAGAGAAGAAGTGGTGGCAGTTCTAGGAGGAGAGAGAGGGTATCTGCAACGAGAGAGAGGGTATCTGCAACGAGAGAGGCGGTTGCTGCAGCCGTGTGTGCAACCATGGCTCTTTTATGTTACTGCGTGATTGTATGGGAGCAGCATTGGAATTTAACAATTCGTGGAGATGTCAATTATTTGATTGACGATACTATCTAAAACACCTCAGTATCAGTGGACTAATAATAGTAAAGTCATCTTACCACTTGAAGATTCAAGTGATCAAAATCAAGATGTCAGCAAAAGGCTTCGTTCCAAACGAGACTCTCAACGCTTTACCAACAACAATCTTTGAGAAGATGTCTACACTAGCTCGAGAGTACAATTCCGTCAATTTAGGCCAAGGCTTCCCCGATGCAACCCTTTCCGGCCCCGACTCCATGATATCAGTGGTTTACAATGCCATGCTCACCGGCAGCAACCAATACCCTCCCATGTTTGGCATCCCTGAACTCCGTGCCGCCATTGCAACACACAGCCAACAACATGCAGGTGTATCAGTCACCCCAGAAAATGTCCTTATAACAGTAGGAGCAACAGAAGCCCTGGCAGCAGCCTTTCTTGGCCTTCTCAACCCAGGTGACCAAGTCGTTGTATTTCAACCCATTTACGACTCCTACATTCCCATGATAAGAAGAGCAGGTGCTATTCCAGTCATAGTAGATCTCCAACCACCTCATTGGAACTGGGATTCTTCAAAGCTTGCTGCTGCATTTACATCCAAGACAAAGATGGTGGTTCTGAACACACCTCACAACCCCACAGGTAAGGTCTTCTCATCTGATGAACTGGATGAGCTGGCCTCACTGTGTATCAAGAACAATACAATTGCACTGTTAGATGAAGTATACCAGCACCTGGTGCACCCCGGATATCACCATATCAGTATGGCCACTATTGATGGTATGTCGGAGAGGAGCTTGAGAATTGGATCAGCGGGGAAGACTTTTTCATTTACTGATTGGAAAGTAGGGTGGATAGCTGGACCTCATACATTGGTTGCTGCAGTAGCTCAAGCTCATCAGTTTCTTACTTTTACAGTGAATAGTTCACTACAAAAAGGAGTTCATCATGGTTTAGTGCACTGCTCTTCTTTCTACCTGCATCTAGGTACAATGTTGGCTGAGAAACGGTCCTTTTTATCTACCAGGCTGGAGAAGCTAGGATTTACGGTACTGCCTGCTCAAGGGACATACTTTCTGATTGCTGATTTCAGTCGGGTATTACCAGATTATATAGCTAATGACGATGTTGATTTTGCCGAGGAATTGACTAAACACGGAGGAGTGACGGTCATTCCAGTGAGTGCTTTCTATAGTGATGATGGTGATGCTGCTCCTCCTTCTACTTTGGTAAGGTTTGTGCTATGCAAGGAAGATGAGAAGCTGGATAAAGCTTGCACATTGATAGAAGAATACCTTAAAAAGAAGAAGGATGGGGTTACTAGCAATGGTTGTTCTGCTGCCGCTGAAGGACAACAACAGCAACCAAGCAGTGGAGATGGCATCCCCCCCTCCCCCTCTACATCTTCATCTATCACTTCTACAAGGCAAGCATTGGCAGCCCGCTCTGATGGACTCCTGAAAGGTCCGCTCAGCTACATAGATGCCTTTATAACTGCACAAAGTGACATGTGGTCTCTGACTGACAACCCTAAGGGCTACATCCCCCTCAGTATAGCAGAAAACAAGCTCAATAACACTCCCTTTTTATCCCAATTAGCAGCAGTCACCACCTTTCCTCCAAGTACCATGAACTATGACAACAGCAAGGGCTGCCTGCCACTGATGAATGCCATGGGACACATCATGTCTTCAACCTTCCTGCAAGGAGTAGATTTCAACCCTCAACAGCACCTCACTATCAGCAGTGGATGTTCTGCCATTCTTGATAATCTATTTTATCTCCTAGCGGAATCAGGGTCTGGCGTGCTCATTTCTGCCCCTTATTATCCTGCATTTGATAATGATTTGATGGCAAAGAATGGAGTGCACCCAGTGCCCTTTTATCTAGATGAAGAAGCTGGTGATATTGGGGGGCAGCTGGAAAAGGCCTATCAAGATGCATCTGTCGGTAGAGGTATTGAAATTAGAGCGGTCCTTGTTACCAATCCCAACAATCCACTGGGAATTATCTACAAGGATGAAACTGTACGTGAAATGTTGGACTGGACACTTAACAAGCATGATAATATACATTATGTGACTGATGAGATATATGCCCTTAGTGTATATAAAAAGCAAGAGGGAGGAGCGGAAAAGTTCACAAGTGGACTGAAACATGCTCAGGAAATGGTCAAACAAGGTGTGTTGAAAGAACATGCTGTGATAGATAGGGTTCACCTATTATATGGCCTAAGTAAAGATTGGTGTGGTTCTGGATTAAGGGTAGGAGTGTTACTATCTAAAAACCAGAGATTAAACACTGCTATGAACTCCATAGCCATCTTTGTGAGTGTGAGTAACTATGCTCAGCACGCTTTAGCTCAAGTGCTGATGAATGATGAGTGGACTGCTGGCTATATGGCCAGTACAAGAGATAAACTGGAGAACTCTTATGATACACTGACAGGTTGCCTGGATATGTATGGTATTCCTTATAGATCTGCTGTTGCTGGTATGTTTGTGTGGGTTGACCTGAGGAAGTGGCTGAAGGAGGATAGCTGGATGGGAGAGAGGGAGCTGCTAGAGAGGATGCAGACGGAATGTAAAGTATTGATGACTCCAGGAGAGGCATGTCATGCTGAGAGTGCTGGTTATTTTAGGATATGCTTTGCATGGATGCCAGCAGAGGCTTTGATGGAGATGGTGGAGAGGTTGGTGAGGGTGTTTGAACAATGAGTAGTGGGGGAGGGAAGAGGGCAAGGAGATGAAGAACGTCGGTGTCTCCAACCTTTGAGCTCATTCCTTTTCAATTTCTTCGACTAGAATGTCGTTTTAACGAGGGTTACTTGTTCTCCAAGGAATACCAGTATTCATGGATCAATTGAAGCACACGTGCTTTGAATTCACAACCACGATTTGTTCAGCTTTGATCGAATGCGACAAAGATTCTATAGGTACCTTGAAGCTCTTGCTTCAATGTGCAGTGCAAACTATTCTCAAACAACAACAGTGCGATGGTAATACATTTTCCAAGACCCTTCCACCCACTGTCTTGCAAACATCCCAATCCATCATCGCTGCCACATCTTCTGCTCCCTTCCCAGCAGCAGCAAAACACATCTTCTACTCCCAGCACCAATTCCCCCAATTAGCAGATGTCCTCCTCACCTTCATTGCACCTACCTATTTAGACACCTTCTTCTCACAGTCTGAAAAGGATGATTTGTTCTATGTATGGTTTCGACAAGCTCCCCCTCTCTCCCTGCTCCTTACCCTCTCTGATCAACTCACCATGGATATTGGCTACATCAATACATCAAGGAGCAGCACTAGAATCACAACTGCAGCCGGTGAATTCACATCACAATTGCTTGAAAGCTACTTCTCCTCCCTCCCCCCCTCCCCTTCCTCCTCCTCCTCATCTTTCATCCAAGACATCATCACCCAACTATCTGAAAGCAATACTACTACTACTGTTGATGAAAATGAAGAAAAGCTCAGCATAGCTCTCTCGTCATTATTAGATAAAGCAGCGCCATATTATGACACGTGTCCATCTCTACAACCAGCTACATTCATCCCTACCATCATAACTAACCTTCTCCACATAGATAACAACAACAACAATGACACCACTACATGTAGGAGTTTGAGAGTATTATCTGATCTAATGACCAGGTTGTCACGTCGCGGTCATGTTGCAATTGTAGCCACCACCCTCATCACAGCTGTACAACAGCAACACGAGGGCAACAAAGAGAAAAATAGAGTCAATGTCCAGCAGTGTATTAAGATGGCAGAGGATAGTCATGGCCTTGGAATATTGCTTTTATCTATGATCACGCAATCATCATCATCATCATCATCATCATCATCATCATCAGTACCAATTTTACCACTGGTCCTTCCTAGATCAACATGGATTGAAAGGACAGATGTCCAGCAACTGACAACCAACACATGGCTCGGGCACTTTACCCTCCACCCTACTGCCATCAACCAAATCTTAGATTATCTCCACCATATTAGTGATAGTGGCGACCAAGTATTACTATTACTGCCTGGTATAGTTACCAGACTAGCAGCAGTATGGGGAGACGTGAGCGGTACAATCCAAGTCATGTCGTTGCGTCAACAAGCTTGTATTACGTATACGATAGTGCAGTGCTTGAAGAGGATGAATAAACAGCAAGTGGAGCAGTATCCTCGGTTGTTGATGAATGTGTTATCGGGAGTGAGTGCGAGGTTGGAGAGTCCTCTGATTGTTGTGAAGAAGCAGGGGATGCGGGTAGGGGATGCACTGTCATTGGTGTTGGAACCTGGGAAGAAGCCATTGTTTTATGATGACGATGATAATACTGGTGATAATAGTAGTAGTAATAGCAGCGATGATGATGTTGTTGTAATTATAGGATGTCCAGAAGAGCAGTGGTGGTCAGAAGCTACTTGTACTGGAGAGGCAGATAATGGAAAGACAACGATCAAGAAGAAGAAGAAGGAGAAGGAGACGGTTAAAGAGAAAATGCCACCTGGCAAAGATAGAAATGTGTCTAGAAAGAACAACAAAATAGAAGAACAAGAACAAGGTAGTGGTGGTGTATTGACAGAGACTGACTCAGATGATGATGGCATCATTTCAATAGCAAGTAGTGACAGTGAATTTGAGCAGTACGACATATCAGATTCTGACAGTGATGATGACGGTAACGATGATGGAGGGAAACATAGCCACATTCAACTAAGAGATCTACCCAAGATGTTGACCAGGGGGGTAGATGGTAAAGACACCCAAGGATGGAAGGATCAAATATTGGCGTTACGACTAACAGAATCTTTGGTACGTGCATCACCAGACGAGCTTCCAATGCATGCAGAATCACTAGCTAAAGCATTATTATATGCACAGCTACCTAAATGGCTGGATGAAGAGATGAAACCAGGATCTGGGTTGTCGACAGTGGAAGGTCAACGATACAAGAATATGGTGGCGTTGTTGACAGAGGTACCAGAACAGGCTGGATTGACGATTGCGTCTCATGTGTACTCTCCTTCTTTGGACATGCATCAAAGAGTGCTGGCTTTGAGTGCTTTGTCTACTGCCGCAGAGGAGTTGGCTCACCCTGGGAAGCATTTGGCTATAACAACTAGGAAACAACAATGTGAGGGTGATGAGGGAAGAAGAAGGAGGGTATCAAGTGGAATGACTGTTGACGGTCAGCAAAGAATAGGGAGAGTGACGTGGATGGCACAACAGACCCTGGCCAACCTGCAACAACAACAAGAGATGATGAGGATCGGTAGTAATAGTAATAGTAGTAGTCAATACGTACCAACAAGTATCAACAAGTTTCCATCAGTCGCCCTGAAATGGGCCGCAGCCCTTCTGAAAGAATGCGACGTTCAAAAACACGGTGTTGACCTATTCGGCCGAGATGCCTACCTACTGGGCAAGTTGCTCACAACACTAGGAACCTTTATTGAATGCTGTTCTGGCACTACGTCTGCTCAACCACTAGCGCTAGCAACTATGGAGTTGTTACACAATCCTAGAATACACGACCATCCTGAGCCTTTTGTCAGGAGAGCTGCATTGTTATCGGCTGGGCATGTTGTGTCTCAAGGTGTGCCTCCTTCTCTCCTAGCTTCTGCTGCCTTGTTACTATCATCATCATCATCATCATCAAGGGGTACAAATAACATCAGTAGTACCATCATTGCCTACTCCACTACAACTGATCTTACTATTACTACAGGTATTGATGATATTACTGCTACAGAGGAGACAGCAGTGAGGTTACTACATTGGTTGATGCAGTGGGTTGACAGTGTTGCTGACAAGGACAGTGATGAGACATGTATCAAAATGGGTGTCAGTGTGAAGAATTTATCTAGTCAGATTGCAGCTCAGGTGTTGATTGGTGATAAGGAGGGGTATATTAAGAATCATGAGGTGAGGATAACTGGTCTTGGTGATAAGGGTGTGTTGAGTATTAAGGGGCCTACTGTGAGCAAGATTCCAAGGTAGTAGAATGTTTTAAAACAGGAGTAGATTTAAGCAAGCTGGGTTGATAGTTGATACTTTAAGAAGTCTCAGAAAATTGTCCTTAAATGGACAGCTTCACTGGTCAGGAGTTCATGTCTTTATAGTTATCTAGAATTTTGTTGCTCATCATAAAAGGTCGCTAGGAGAATGCCAAGCTGCATGGTTGCTGTAGTCACAGACTATGGAATTGGTGCCAGGATCTACCCATATCAATGCTGAAGAAGCCATGTCTTCTGTTACTTGTTTAGTGTTTTTGTTGACGGCGGTGGTGGTGATAGATTGGAGCGTCTAGCTGCTTTCATTTGTATAAATCCACTTCTTTCTTGTGTTTACATACCGCCTTGTCTCTACATGCTCCAAGGTGCACGTCTGCAAGCCAATAATAATCCATTGCTGGCTAAATTGAAAGCAAACAATTGACAGTATTATTTTAAATCATTTGTTGCAGGGTTCCCAAGGCTTGGTTTGCCTCAAGGTTCAATGACAGAGAATCATTGAGAACGATATTTGGGCGTGTGTCTTCTTGTGTATGGTTCTATTCATCTGCGGTTTACTTTGGCTCTCTATTACAAGAAAGAAAACAAAGTCTTTATGTAAAAAAGTCAGAAATTATATGCTGCTATTTTCATTTCAATCTTCTTCTCTTCTCCATTATAATTAAGTTTTAGTTGCCTCCAGCTTGCTTCTCTGCTCTCTGACGAGCTGCTGCCATCAATTTATTCTTCTTGCCAGCACTGACGCCCATCTTCCTGGTTCCTTCCAAGGTGTAACCTTCCATGGATGCACGAGAAGCGTTCTTTGGAGCTGGAGCAGCTGCTTGGGCTTCCTGAGCGATGGTCAAGCCGAGGACTGCAGAGAGGGGATGAGGAAAAGGGGGTGGGGGGGAGAGCTCGAGGTGGTGAGAACTTTGGGGGAGATGGAGCCTGGCAGAAAGGGGTATGGTATATTTCGGATGCTATTTCGTAGGATCTAAGCATATGATATACTTACCTGAAGCAGCAACCAAAGCAAATACGTTACGTCTAGTGGCGCTTTCAGTGCTCAATGTTGATGGGGCTCCACAGACAACCTGGCGAGACACCCTGCAGCGCTGAGCCTGTACAACAGGTAAAAGAGAAGAATGAAATGGTCACAATGAGACATTTAGAATTGATCCTTGAAGAAATTGTTCACCCAGGTTGCTGATTTGCCCACCATCACTTACATGCTTATTCATCAAGAATTGCTTGTTTGCTAGAGCTGTAGCCATGATATTATGCGTATATCACACTGGTATGAAGATCTTAATGAACTGATGTGAAAAGCTTATGGATTTATATAGTGTAGACACCGTGCAGAGGAGATCATCATAAAAAGCAAGATGAGGAAAAGCAAAGTAGGCAAAATCACTGGCGATGGAGTTCCGGGAAGAGAGAAAGAGGGCCTTCCTTACTACTACAATGGAGAAGTATTTTGTTGCAGTGACAGACATTTGTGAAATTAATCAAATGTAGTGTAGGGTGTTGTGTGGTATAGTGAATAAGGCACACAGACAACGTTTGTATCAGTCAAAAACCCCCACACCTGTTCTTTGAAAAATAACCTGGTGATCTGAATTGATTCTAAAGAGCTATGTACACCGCACATTCCACCTCGTTGCGGCCAAGGCTTCAATCTACACATTCAAAACCTCCAAGAACCCGGCACACAAGGGTCCAGTCAACCAGCTCTGGAAACGAACTCTCCTTTTCCGACGTCCTCACCCGACAGCAACAGCTCGACAATTTCAAGCTCCTTTGCCAACAACCCGACGAACACATCGACCTCCTCCATGCCTCCACTCTCATTGCATGCCACAGATACCCCAAAGCTGACTTCCAGGAAGTTAAAGAAATCATCGATGATTTAGCAGTTGGTGTTGAAGCTCTCCTCCCTCACTCCTCCTCCCCTAGGTACCCTCTCAAGACAATCTCTGCAATCTCCTCCTACTTATATAAAGACAGAGGGTTCAGAGGCAATACAAATGACTACTACAATCCTGACAACTCTTGTATCAACATGGTTGTTAAAACTAGGGTTGGTATTCCTCTCACATTGTGTGTAGTGTATTCTGAAATTAGCAAGAGATTGGGGTTGCCATTGACTGGCGTCAACATTCCAGGTCACCTCTTCCTAACACCAAAAGACCCCGACCATGGTGATTTCCTCATTGACGCATTTGAAGGTGGTAAAATATGTTTCTTAGAAGATGCAGAGGAAACATTAGAAAAGATATACAAGAAACCAGTTAAGATTGATCCTGCCTTCTTGTCAAAAAGAAAGAGAGATCTACCCACAACAACACTGCTAACAAGAATGCTGAATAATTTGAAACAGGTGTATAGTTTACAAGATGATTATGTCAATTTGTTGATAATTACTGAGTACCTGAGAGCAGTGAGACCAGGGGATGCTGATGAGGTGAGAAATCAGGGAGTGTTGTTGTACAAGATGAAGAGGTGGCAGGAAGCGAGTGATGTGTTGAAAGAATACTTGTCAAGAGCTCCTGATAATCCTGATGCTGATAAGATTAGAAAGTTGCTGGAATCCATTGAATAATAATGGCATTATATAGTCTGTGTATATTAGTAGAATATATATAGAGAGAAGGAAGTGTGCATATTTGTACAATGATCGGTCGGCGGTGTAGGATTTGGGGTGTACAAGAAGGGAAGACCTCTATTTTCATTTCATTGTCAATGTTTCATAGGTTTGAATATCATCATCTAACAAAGGAAACAAGCTCAGTTGACACACGATGCCAGGTAAATACGCTCCTGTTCAAGAAGAAAAAGGCAGCACAAATCCAACTTTAGAATTGTCTTCTGACCCGTTTCCTTGACGTTATTTCCTTCATTCAGGCAAAGACGGCGGAAAGGCCAAACCACTTAAGGTGATCATCGCTGATAGATACACATATTGTGCTTTCATCTCTCCAATCACCTTTCAGACGACGGACTCACACCTCTCATCTCTCTTCTCTTAACACCTACAGAAACCAAAAGGCAAGGATAAAGATTACGACGAGTCTGACCAGGAATTCTTGAAGAAGAAGAAGGAAGAAGAAGCTGCCCTCAAAAAGGCAAGAGAGGCTCTCCTCAAGGGCAAGAAGAAGTAAATTATAAAGAAGAGGAAGAACATGTCCACCGCCACACCGTCACCAAGGGGCTCTAAGAAAGATTGTCTTTCTTGTCGAATTACTGGGACCATGGTGTGTGTAGCATTAAGTGGATACCTAAGTCTTCAACAATATGCAAAACCAGCAAAGTCACCTGGCCAGAGGTTTATTACATTATCTATGGCAGGTTCTTTTTTGGCACTAGGAATCGCACGGGCAGTGGTTGATTGATTTTTTTCCCTAGTGGATGGAAATTTCTTGTGTGTAAACGTTACTTGACATTTTCCACTTGTCGAGATGATCGGCATTGCAGATACATACTTGATAGGTCGAAAACCCAATGATTGCTGTGAGTGCTTGGACCTTTTACAGAAGCCTACCTTTGATCACTTCAGCTTCAATCAATCATCTTTCCATATTTACACCACCAACAACAAGGGATACCGGTAGCTGCACAACGTACGCCAACTACACATCTTCCATCATGTCAAACTCCAAGAAACAACGTCTTTCGAAGGCATTTGCCCTCTCTAGCTCCTCCCCCCTCCACATTCCCAACATTGTCACCACCGAGCATCTCCTCCAAGTCCCCCTCGACTATACTGGCCAGACCCCAGGCGACATCACCGTCTTCTTCAGAGAGGTAGTCTCCAGACATAAGGTAGACAACCACGACCTTCCTTATCTTCTCTACCTGCAAGGTGGCCCCGGATACGAGGCCCCACGCCCCACTTCCTCTGGAGACCCTAGCTGGCTCAAAGCCGCCCTTGATCACTTCCGCGTCATCTTAATGGACCAGCGCGGCACAGGTCAAAGCTCCGGCATCACATGTGACAACTTGGCATCCCAAGGCACCCCCCAGCAACAAGCTCACTATCTCACCTTTTTCAGAGCAGATTCCATTGTTGAAGATGCAGAGAGAGTGAGGGCTGCTCTATTGCAGGCCAACAATAAAGATCCCACCGACAAATGGACCATCCTGGGTCAAAGCTTCGGTGGATTCTGTGTCACCACCTACCTCTCCAAGTACCCTCATAGCCTGCAAGAAGCTCTCCTCACTGGTGGCCTCCCCCCCAGCATCACCCTCCCCTGTTCAGCCGACACCGTCTATGACTCTTTGATTAAAAGGGTAGTAGTACAAAATGAAAAGTACTATTCTAGGTTTCCCGGGGACGAAGATATTGTGAGAGATATTATCACCTACATAAGTAATCAACCAGAAGGAAGGGTAATTAGTCCTGCAGGTAATTACATCACCCCCAGGACCATCCAAGCCCTGGGTCTCGCCACATTGGGGTTTTCTGGAGGATTTGAAAGATTGCACTACATGTTGGCTACTGCATTTGATGGTGATAAACTGAGTTTTAAGTTTAAAAAGGCATGTGATGCTCACCATGGGTTTGATACAAATCCTTTGTATGCAATCATGCATGAAAGTATTTATTGTCAACCAGGGGGACAGGCTTCAAACTGGGCAGCTCAACGTCGGGTTGAGAAGGAGGCATCATTTGATGCAGTTGCTGCTACTAAGGCTGGTGAACGAGTGTTGTTTACTGGTGAAATGGTGTTTCCTTGGATGTTTGAAGACTTTGCAGAGCTTAGAAAGATCAAAGAAGCAGCTGACATCGTCGCACAAATGTCAGATTGGCCGGCATTGTACGACGTCTCTGTGTTGAACGCCAACACCGTTCCTGCTGCTGCAGCTACATATTATGAGGACATGTTTGTAGACTTTAATTTGGCACAGGAAACTGCAGGGCAAATCAAAGGATTAAGGCAATACATTACTAATGACTTTCTTCATGATGGTATCAGAGAGAATGGTCCAGAACTCTTGGAGAAGCTTCTCAATTTATGTAGAGGAGGTATCCTTCTCAGATAGATTATTATTATTAATATTATTAAAAGAACAGACATACATATAGACAGATATTATTAGGTAGCATTGTAATGGAAATAATAGTAGACAAATGTAGACGCAATCAAAGAAAACAGAGGCACAGCAATGTTATCACTATATTCAGATGTGCACACAGATTCAACAACAGCACTCCCCAGCCCCACCATTCCCACCACATATTGAATCGGCACTACCCTATTGTTGTCATTATTATGTGTAGTAATAACCTCTGTATCAAACAATATGTATATCATAGCTAGAGATGCAATGGTCCCTCCTAGAAAACAACCCAAGAACCCTGCCACTGTCTTGCTCTTGTTCCAAGGCAGTGATGGAGACGCCACCCGTTTCCCTACCACCTCTGCTAGCCCATCACCTACACATAGCATTAATATACTGATGCATCCGGGTATGGTTTGGAATGATACTAGACATATAATGGCATGGGAGAGGCCGTATAAGAGGGGGCCACCCAGGAGTTCTTCCTTGTCTCCTGATCTGCTGGAGCCTTGGATGAGCTTAGGGTCGGTAATGTAGCCATGGCCAACGAGGTAGAAGTAGAGGGTTGCTGATAGGGGTACTGTGGCAGCTAAGACTCGGGACCATGGGTCGTAAGAGGGGGAGTACAGGGGCCAGCATAAGATGAAGATGGGGCCGGTTCCTGGGAAGGGAGGAAGCGGGTGGGCGAGTGAGAAGGGATGGGAGAGAAGATGGCGGCGATTGTATTCTAGTGTTGACTTGATAACGGAATGCATACCTATGTGCATCAATTTGCGAGCAACTGAACGACTGATCAAGCCAGAATCAGATGCCACGCCACATGCTTTAGGGTAGGCTATTGCTAGAGCTAAAGTGGCAAGATAAGCATGCCAAAGCTGGAGGGATTCAAATGTTATCATATTTCAAAGAACTTGTACGTCAGGATATCACGCGTAAAATGTTACAACTCCATAAGGAAATGTCTCATATGAAATGGTAACGATTTACATTGAGGTTGTTTTAGTATTCTCTACTTTTCTACCGCCCGTCTCTCTCCATAACATTTGCTCACCTCAAAACTACTCTCTCTCTCTCTCTCTTTGGAATACAAGAATGCCGACTCAGACACAATTCTCCCTACTATAACCATCTAAACCATACACTCCATATACATCCTCTTTGTCTCCTGATAAACATCCTCCGGTGACCTATCAGCATTAATACGAGCCACTTTCCCCTGCTTCTCATAATGCTCAATCACAGGCATACTCTGCTCAATAAATACTTTAAACCTCTTCCTTATGGTCTCTATATTATCATCAGTACGCCCCTCATTTCTTCCCATCAGCCTTTTCTCCATCACCTCATCAGGGCAATCGTAGAAGAAGATAAAGGTGGGTGCAAGGCCAGTTAGGTTTTCGAATGCACCTCTGTTTTCTTCATTTCTAGGGAAGCCATCAATAAGGAACTTTTCCTTGCCGCTGTCTGCCATGGCACGTTGTAGCAGGCTGATGGTGACGTGGGAAGGGACGATTTGGCCTTGTGCTATCATGCCTGCGACCATTTCTCCTTCCGGGGAGCCGCCCTTCATGTGAGCACGGAGAAGATCACCAGCACTTAAATGCTGTACACCGAACTCTTCAACTAGCTTGGAGCATTGGGTGCCCTTTCCTGATCCTGGTCCACCCAAAACAAAGATGATTTTGTAAGCCTGCTCGGTGGAAGATGGGTGTGCTGTGGAGTTGGCTCCAGTATGAACAGAGGCGGTTCTGACGTCGGGGTGGGTGGTGGTTGTGTTGGCACAGTTGGCCACTGGTCCTTGAGAAACAGTCATTGCTCCAGCTGCAGTGAATAGAGTCGCTGACCAAGGGAACTACAAATAGATGGAGAATTGTCAATATTTGTGAGAGAAACAACAAGGCAGATTTCAGCAACGATTAATAGATTGTGAGCCTGAGCTCACCTTGTTTTTAGGTAGAACGGTTACTGATTCTTTAAACGTTTGTGAGTTGACAAATTGCCTGCTTAATGGAGCCGATTCTGCAATATATTGGTGGGCTAATTTATAAAATGCCGTTGAAGCACGACGCCAATTGCCAGACATTCAGAGCCTGATGGCTTTTCCAGACAACCTGTGGATTATCAAGAATCGAAAGAGACAAAATTATGTCTTGATGGTGCACTGTCTCGCCCATTTGAAGCTCCCCAAGCCCACCCGACGTCGATGGTGATCGCTGATCAGCTCTCATGAGAGCTCTTGTAGATGGGTGCCACAGGTAGGCTTTTCAATCATCAAGTTTCCAACACCACCCAATCATTTCAAGAATTCTTCTCAACATTCAGATACTTTGGAAATCAGATGACAACTCAAAGTATACCTCCTTTTCACCTTGCCTTTCCTGTCCACGACATTGAAATTGCCAGATTATTCTACCTTGAGTGAGCATAGTTCTTCTTCTGACAACGTGCATCGTCAATGCAGCCCTGCAAAGCACTCAGATTATCACAACTGACACGACTTCTTCCCAACTAAACCATCCGATCACAGAACACTCGGTTTCAAACCAGGCCGCTCGTCCATCAGATGGCACGACTTTGACTGCTTTGGTCACCAGATAGTCGCTCATGTAGTGGATGGATATAATGCTTCTAGAGCTTTGAATGCAGTTGATGGAGACCCAGTGCCAGTTCCTCATTTTGGAGTTGCACTCACAATAGATCAGTTCCATCAATTTGCAGAACGGCTCAAGTTAAAAGGCGTTATTTTTGAAATAGAACCACACTTAAGGTTTGTTGGTCAGCCGGGGGAGCAGTGGACTATGTTCTTCAGGGATCCATCTGGAAATGCTTTAGAATTCAAGGCTATGACTAGGCCAGAGAATCTATTTGCCAAGTATGTTGTAGAATGAATATAGAAGTTGGTCTTGGGGTATTCCAAAGAGCGGTGCGGGCCAAAGGGCTTGGGATTTCAAATATGGCTCTACAAGATTGCGCATTGATCATATTGACGACTAATAGACTTTAAGGTTCATCGTATTTAACTAAAATCCCCGTATTCTTTGTCTTCTTTTCAACATATGCTCCGTTTCATGATCAGATTCCCGAAGCGAAGTATAATGAGAACCAATAAACGCCCATCTCCACCACAAGCACCATCTCCTACTTCATCCAAACGCGCATGCACAACAGCGTCCCAATCCTCCCCACTACCAACACCAGACCCCACCATTTCTCCTCCAATCGTGTTTTCCTACCCTGAACGGCTCCTCTCCGTCACCCTCCTCAAACGGTACAAGCGCTTCCTATCAGATATCCAACTACCAGATCAACACCAAACCAGACTTGTAGCTCACTGCCCCAACACAGGACCTATGACTGGGCTTGTCGATGACCTCCCTTCTCCTGCTTTTGTCTCAGAGTCCTCTGTCAAGACTAGGAAGTACCCTCTCACTTTAGAATGGATCAATCCTTCCTCCTCTTCTGATGCTACTGCTTCTAATGGCTGGATTGGATGTCATTCAGCTAAAGCTAATGCCATGGTAGATTCATTACTACAACAGAAACTCATACCACAACTATCTTCCTATAATGAAATTAGAAAGGAAGTCAAGTATGGTAGCGATGGGAAGAGCAGGGTTGACTTTGTCCTTACCAACACAGATACCAAGGATTGTATCTATGTAGAAGTGAAATCAGTCACATTAGCAGCAGAATATACTACTACTAGTAATACTACTACTACTACTACTACTAATACTAGTGGTAAAATAGCAGTATTTCCTGATACTGTATCAACGAGATCCCAGAAACATATGAAGGAACTAACTGCCATAGCAAAGAATAATAATAATATTACTAATGGCGGTGGTGGTAGTAAGAAAGCAGCAGTGGTGTTTTTAATTCAAAGGAAAGATTGTATTGCATTTGCTCCATGTCATCTAAAAGATCCTGAATATGGTAGGTTGGTGGTAGAGGCAGCAGAGGCTGGTGTATTGCTATTGCCCATTGCAGTGGGGTTGAATGTGGAGGAGTCGAGGGTGGAGTTGGTGGACGTGGGGGTGCCAGTAGACTTGATGTTTGGAATGCCTTTATGATGATAGCATGCCTTGAATCTTGAAGTAATAGTTGATATATGTTGCTTGCTTGTGTTAATGAAAATCTTTTGTCTTTCAAAATCTTTTGTCTTAACTTTACAAAGAATGAACCAACTATGATGCTATCGTGCCATAGGTGAATGCATAGCCTCAGCATCATTATTCTTATGTTCACTTAGTATCTTTACTTCTGATGGAAGCTTCCCTAAAAACTCATTCTTAGCCTTTTGCAATGCCCCTTCATCCTTACATTCAAAACTCACCACTATTCCAGCTCCATCTTTCTGAGACTTCAATGGATAGCTCCCTACACATACATCGCTCCCCGAGTGAAGATTCACATGCTCTAATGCAGCTGCTATCTGTGTCTCATCTTGTACAGGCAGTCGCAGCAATACTGATTGGAATGGGAGCAGCATTGGCTGTCCTGCTACAAGCTCTCTCTTTACTGCATTGAACTTCCTCCTTAGGTAATCAGGTACACCTGGCAATATGTAGACGTTTCTGCATCTGATCAGAGGAAATGGAGACGGCTGACCAGGAGCACTAGCATCACTACTACTCTTATTATTTCCACCATTACTCTCATCATCACTGCTATATTCCTCTATAATGGAAACTTCAGATCCCCCAGGAGAATCTGCCATCTTCAAATGTGCCTCCGTAGTATTAAGACCAAACTTATTCCTAATCCTCACCTCCAACACAGGATTTCTAATGAGGGGAGCATTCAATGCATCAGCCACTGCACCCATGGTGACATCATCAACCGTAGGACCAATCCCTCCACTTGTCAGTACTATATCAAACTCACAACTAGCTGCTCGAACTTCTTTCGATATCGCCTCTGTGTCGTCTCTCACAAACACAGCTCTACTCACTCTCCACCCAATAGCTCTCAGTTCTGAACACAGGTATCGCATATTTACATCTCCCACTGTTCCTCTCAATAATTCATCCCCAATAACTATCAAACATGCTGTTCTTATGATACCACCTCCCCTAGTCAAGCTTGTAGTTCGCTGTCTTTCAATAGACGCCCTGCTGAACCGACCAGCTCTCTCTAGTCTGGCATCTGGCAAGGCATAGGCAGGTGCATATGTGCCATCTTCTTTTAATAGCGCTTCATTCTGTTGAGTGGAGGCTACACTGCCTAGACTGGTGTATCCTTCATCATAGAGGTGGCAATATGGAAGGCAGAAGGACAGTAAGAAGGACCATACTTCATGGTACTCCCAGTCTAAGATGGGGTTGACCCTCATAAAAGGGGGCCAGCCAAAGCTACTGGGACAAAAGAATTCCTGGTCGCCTGCGTTGGGGTCACCCTTTCTAGTGCCGATGAAGATGGCTTTGATGGGTTGGGATGCTAAGAGGCCTTCTAGACCTTTCTTGAAGTCACCTTGGAGGATATGCATGTTGAGATTGTAGGTGGTGTCGGTTGATTTTGTAAAGGAGGTGACTTCGGAGAAATCAGAGGAATAGTTGAAGAAGAAGGTGAGGATGCCTCCTAGGTGTAGAGGTGTAGAGGAGATGTCTTGAGTAGTAGTGATGGTTCCATTTGATGATGATGGTGATGATTTGTCTTGCTCTTGTTGTAGTTGCCTAGAAGCAACTGCTGCTCTGATGAGGTGGAGGAGGACGGTGGAGTCTTTGCCACCGTTGAAACTGAATGCTGTGCAGTCGGCAGTGTAGAGATCAAGGGTGCGGTTGATGATGTCTATTGCTTTCTTGATCTTGGCTTTGAGACGTTCATCCTTGTGTGTTTTTAAGATCTGCAAAACCTCCATCATTTATAGAGACCCACAGTCGGTTGTTGTCAAAGGTGGTATAACAGTGGTCGGTGAAGGTCTGCGAGAGATGGGAGCGAGTGGAACGGAGCGGTGAGGGTGATGAGGAAGCAAATTGGAGAAGATTCAAGGAATGTGGGGTTAATATCGTTGATGCAATGATCACATGATAAAGTATCGTTGTATACTGAAACAAAACTCACTTTGGCGACTTGGTCGTTTCTTTGACTAGATTTTGTCAATGCTTACTGTCGTCACAAGGATTATGAATGAATCGGTGAGATCTTAGATACTGTGATGACGTGACAGGATGCTTAAAATGTTAGGTTTTGCATAGATCAGTCTATCTTTATGGAGAAGAAACAATCTCCTCAAAATCCGGGAGTTCTGCTCCTGCAGTATTTGAGCTGCGATTGACCATCTATCGACTTAATACCTGACAAATAATATATACATGCACTCCTTATAAATCATTCGTGCTGGAGGAAGCTTCCTTAAGGGGGCTGTTGTTTTGCAGGTTTTGGATTTGGAAGGATGTTGATCACTTTGATTTGTCGCCGGTTTATGGGATTCAATATCATTATAGCTCTACTCATAATTCTCATCCACAGTGTATATTGCCTGGGAAAAGGAGTCAGAGGCATTGAGCCAGCCTATGGTGTTTTTTACCTCGAAGATCATGACAAAGAGTTCTACTGCCTTGATGGACGCAAGAAAATCCTTTTTGCTCGCGTAAATGATAACTACTGCGATTGTTTGGACGGCAGTGACGAACCTGGTAAGTCTTGCTTTCTCTATGTAACGATTCACACCCAATTCAACACCCATCCTCCCTCCCGACACTCTCTCCAACCCATCCACCTCCCATTCCTTCACAGGTACCTCTGCATGTGCCAACGCCAGATTCTATTGCCACAACCTGCACTATGAACCCAAGTTCATCATGTCTTCCTTTGTAGATGACGGAATCTGCGATTGCTGTGACGGTTCTGATGAATCTTCCCCCCCTACTCCCTGCCCCAACACATGCAAAGAACAAGGTGAGAAGTTCCTTGCTGGACTGCAGGATGAATTAGCTGGGATTGAGTCAGGCTTGAATCAAAGAGAGAAATACATCAAAGACGCAGTGAAACTAAAATTGAAGTGGAAATCGCAACTTCAAAAAGTGGAAAGAGATATTGTCAAGAAGAAACGTCAAGTTGATACCATGGCCGATAAGAGAAGTGATTTGGAGAAGAGAGAACAGAAACTGAAAGAACTTCAGAAGCAGCAGGAGAAGCAACAGGAGAAGGCAGAGGAAAAAGAAGAAAATGTAGCAGCAGCAGCAGCAGCAGCAGTAGCAAGCACACCAGCATCACCTCCCGCATCTGCAATTGAACAAGAAGCATCAGACGACACTCTTTCTACTACTACCAAGGAAGGAGAGTCAGCTGAAAATCAAGCCAAGAGGGTAGCAGCTCAATGGATACCTGGAGCAGTAAAGGAGGAAAGTGATCCTTTGGATGTCAAGCCAGATGATATTGAGTACAATGACGATGATAATGATGATGAAGAGTATGGTACTGCTGAGGAAGAAGAAGGAGACGGAGAAGAAGAAGAGGAGGAAGAGGAAGAGGAGGGCGTCAATGTGGATGAGACCCATAGCGTTGTTGATGAAAATACCCCCACAACAACCAAGGAAGCATCGTCAATGCTAATACGTCTGTTTTCCTACCTGATTTCCAAGATATTCATCAAATCCCCCTTCCAAGGAACATTCCCAACTACCCCAGAAGGCATACATTCAGCATTAGTTACATTACAAAAACAGCTGTCAACAATTAGATCTGAACACTCCAAAGAGACGAGCAATCTGAGGACATTGGAAAAGGAAAAGTCAACATTAGAATCCAACATGAAGAGCAGTTTCGGACCCGATGATGCATTTGCTGTCCTTGTTGATCGCTGCCTATCCACCAAGATTGACAAGTACACCTATGAAGTGTGCCCATACAAAGCAGCCAAACAAAAGGAAGGATCTAGTAGCTTTGGAACTGATCTTGGGCAGTGGCAAGGATTTGAAGAGGGAGGCTTCTCAGTGATGAAATTTGGGGGAGGGTCTACATGCTGGCAAGGCCCAGCAAGAAGCATGACGGTCTCTGTTCGTTGTGGAGCTAAAGATGTGTTATCACATGTACAGGAACCTAGTAGATGTGAATACACAGCTGTATTGGAGACTCCAGCTGCTTGTCATCAGAGTACCAAGGTGTATTTAATGAATAGGATGCAACAAGCAAAAGATTGGAGTATCCCCGTTGTTGATGCTACTGTTGTGGGTCTTGACACTGGAGATAGAATCATTCTAAATCCAACTGGGATAAGTGGAGATAACGATGAGTTGTAGTCCTCCTTCCACCCATGTAAAAAAGAATAGTAATTACAAAAGTGTACCGCTATGGAAAGGTTTCTTTTTTAACATCTATGTAGCCCCTCTCTATCTATTTAGCCCCTCTCTCCCTCAAGTAGTGGTGGTACTAAACCTTGGTGGAACTAGAGCAATAGCATGACATTCTACTTTATTAGGAAGAACATCTGCTGGTGGGGGACCATATACAAATGTAGTAGTGACAATATCAGCAGCAGAAGTTGTAGTAGTAGTAGTACCATTAGCTTCTTCTTCTTCTTCTTTTATATTTCCTCCTTCCTCTGGTACTGGTTTTGACGGTCGTGCATTCCTCCCCTTCATTGTTGCAAAGGTACTACCACTACCGCCACTGCCTGCTGGAGTACCAAAGTTGGCAGTAACAGATGCAGGGTGTGCTTGTGTAGGTTTGGTATATAAACTAATAGTAGGGTAATATGTCCCTTCATATATGTCTGTATATGCAACTCCTTGGAACTTTCCATTTTTAGTGAAGGCAATGAAGGAGCCAGGTAGAGATGAGGCTGTCATATCATCATCATCATCATCATCAACATCACGAGCTCCTCCTCTCCCTCCAAGGCGGCCACCGGAAGAAGCTGGGTAGTACAACTTGCCTCTGTATTTAAATACAGTATTTAAATCCTTCTCTAATGGATCTAGCCTGCCACCAGGAGGGAGATGGATAATGCAGCCAATAACATCTCCTTCTCCATACTCTGCAGCGAAATCTTTACTTGTTGTTCCAAACGGTCGACGTACCCCAGCGTGCACAGCACTGCCTTCTAGTGATCTATATCCGTAGCCATGTATATCAGCACCAACTGGAGCTTGTAGCTCTGCTTTACTGACAGACCAGCCTATCCTTGCTGCTCCAGTTGGGCCCAAGCTGTTGATTTTGACTTCAAAATACCATGTCCCTTCACAGACGCCAGTGGTGGCTCTGATGGAGCGGTAACCCAATGAGCTGGTAACTGTGAGCTGAGTTTGTTCGTCTAGAAACATGCCATTGGCTTTCTCATCCTGAGAGAGTGTGATGGGATTGAGGCGAGCTTTGATTTGATCTTTGAGGCCTTCTGCTGTTTGGCCGAGGCGGACGGTGTCCTGGTGCTGTTGCTTGGTGGGTTTGATGGATGTGTCATTGTGCTTGCGTTTCTTGCTTCTATCTGGTGGTGGGGGTTGCCAGCCAGAGAATTCGGGTTCAGTGGGTGCAGCAACAGTTGGACCGCTCATAGTTTGATAAGATGAGGGGAAAATTTGTGCAACTTGTGCAATGGATGATTGGATCTGAAACGTTTTTAAAATGAGAGTATACTGCAATTTATATAAAGCAAGTTAAAGTTTAATATGCCAATGTATAGTATGTGTATAATCAATTTGAAATCTAACATCGACTTGAAATTGATTATATTCAAGACAGGGTTCATCTCCTCTTCTACTCTACTGCTTCCAGCATGCCTTCCTCCACACATGTAAAAGTTTGTGTTTCCCGCTGGCTCCCCATAATACGTTTATTTATTTTGGGTATCATCAATCAACTGCACCCCCCCACCCCCATTCAAAATCCAAGTACTCTCTATATAGTTTCAGCATCTCTTTTCTCAGACTCTCCATGCCGAGAGGCTTCGCGCCATGCCTCCCTCTTTTCCTAAACAGGCAGCCACTGCTTGTGGATCGCTGGTCACTGTGGTTTTCTGCCACAGTGCAGCCTTTAATCCTTGGTTGAAACAATAAATCTGAGCACTCTTGATCCCACTCTCATTCCCTGAAAAATTTCGACCATGTCGTTGACCTCTTTGCTTTCATACTGGCACACAGGTCCTGTGCCTCACTCATCTGTCTAAAAATGGGGCATTTTACCCCCCCTTTCTTTTCTTTTCTTCCTATCTTCTTTATTTTTTGTCATCATTCAATATTCAAATCTAAGATTCTTACATGCTCAGTAACAATCACTCATTCTTCCTCTTCTTCTTCTTCCCCACTACCACTGCACTCTCCTCCCTCAGCAACCACCACCACTGAATTGTAATGTTCACCCAGCCCATATGCATGCCTCATGTAACACAACTTCAACTTTTTCTCCTCACTCTCCCCTACCTCTACCACTGGCATACCCACTGCATACACTGTTATCCTTGCCCGTAGTGCCTCTGCTAGGGCTTGCACTTCTACATGTCCTCCCCAGGCTGCTGTTGTTTCTATATTTGTACAATAAGCCTCGTATGCACCTTCTTCTCCATCTCCTTCATTAGTACCAAGATCTTCTTCTGATAAAAATGGTTTATATCTATCTGCATTCTCTCTCAGAGTATTAGCCGCCATTTGTCTTAAAGATAGAAAGTCTTTCTCTATATTATTGGAGAGAGTAGCTGGAAGAGAGGAAGAAGAGGAGGAGCAGTGGCGTAGTTGATGTTCAAGGGATCTATACAAGCAATGCCCATCGGGGGGAATATCTACAATATCAAGACCCATAGGATGTAGAAATTCTTTCAATTGCCTCTCTTCTGCTGCTCTCTCTGTCTCTCCTAGCTCTGCCAGCTCAGCAGCGATGCGAGCGTCACGTTCTGCTTCTTCTTTTGCGAGTTTTTCACGGCGTTTTTGTGCCTTGCTTGTTTTTTTGTCCTTGCCTGCGTCCTGAGCTGTTACCCCGCCATCCAGAGATACAGAGTAGAGGGAGTCTGCTACTGCTACTACTTCAGCTCCATCTGGTTCATTTGAGACGGGGAGCGACGCAAGCTCTGCTGCATGTTTGGTTGTCAAGTCTGCTTCCAACTTTGCTACTTGATCTTTGCCTTTTTTACCCAGTCTCTTTATTTGATCTTTGAGGGCTTTGAGTTCTTTCTTATGTCTTTGAATCATATGACCACGTGTCTCACCGTGCCCTGAGTCACCATTGTTCTCATCATCATCATGACGGTCAACAACAGATGTTTTTGTGGGATGAGGAGCGATGGCTGTAGGCTGAGTCGGGGCGGGTGATGAGGGAGCATCTGAAGATGGAACTTCTTCTTTCAAAAACTGCGATGCTTTTGATTTTTGTGGAGGCTTCTCTTCTGGTTGTACCTTGGTTGGAGCAGGCACCTGTTCTTGTTGTTGCTGTTCTTCATCACTTTCGGCAGCATTTCTCTTGGCTTTCATAAAGCCAGAACGGCCACCTCCTTTACGTCCCATATTGAAACTTGATTGGATATCTTGGGATTAACGGTCGAGTCTATCATCAAGACTGGAGGAGTTGTCAATTTGAAAGTCTTGACCACTTTTGCAAAGTCTGAAGGGGGAACAAAATTCTATTGATCCTAGCATTAATTTGAAATATATCGATACAAAATATAAAAAAATGTCCATTTGCTTTGATCAACTACCGAATTCATAGCTTTCTTCACAGGTTACGGCAAAAAAATGGCAGATGATTTGGATGCAGAGTTCGCTCTGTTTCAAGCCGAACTCGCCAATGTAGAAGCTGCCGTTGAAGCAGAGGAAGAAGGGAATGCAGATGAACAACCTCAAACCGTAAAACTCCCTCTTCCACCTGTCCCACCGCCAGTTTCCTCCTCCCCCACCGACGCTGACCTTCCTCTTCCAGAACCAGCAGCAATAAAACCACTCCCTCGTCCTGCTGCTACACCTCAAATCATATCAGCTCCTCCTCAAATAGCAGCTCCTCCACAACCCTATCAACCACCAACCGCTTCAAAAACAATCTCCCCACAACACATGCAACAACAGCAACAACAACAGCACTATGGGTACATAGGCATGCCCAGTCCTGGTGGTATGCCATTAGACCCCAACAACCCAATAATGTGCCCCAATGGAGGTGATGGTGGCTCCTTAATAGGACAACAACCAACTAAAAAGGTCGGTATAGTGAGACAAGCAGCAGGAGAGAAATGGGTAGACCCCACATTAGTAGATTGGCCAGAGAACGACTACCGAATATTCGTAGGCAATCTTGGACCGGAAGTCAATGACACAATGCTAGCTGCTGCCTTCCAGCACTACACTTCATTTACCATGGCCAAGGTGGTCAGAGAGAAGTGGAAGAATAAATCAAAGGGATACGGCTTTGTTAGTTTTCAAGATCCATTAGAAGGAGGTAAAGTGCTGAGGGAGATGGATAAGAAGTATATAGGGAATAGGCCTTGTAATTTGAAGAAGAGTACGTGGGATGCCAGGAATGTCGTGGATAATAAGACTGGTAAGGCGAGGAAGAGATTTATTACAGATACCTCGGGGAAGGCAGCTAAACGACGACAGTATGACTATGATCAACAACAATAAATCGATATATATATATCATTATTATTATGTGTAATTTATTTGAATACTAATACTATACATGCATAATCACTGTCCTAGGTTCCAGCTGACATGGTGGCATCTTTTGATATTGCGTTAGCTGCAATGTGTGGGAGTGAAGAAGATGAGGTAGTTAGCTTAGTTGAGGCATCCTCGTGTTTATAGAGGGACACTCTGTCTTATTATTTGACCAGACAGAGTAGTAGAAAGGTATGGCAAAAAATATATCTTTCTACCTCCTAGCTAATCAAATGAAATGACAAGTTGAAAGATGGAGTTGCTTGAAACGAAATGAAATGAAAAAAAGACGTACCACCATGCACGCCAGCAAAGAGGATGCCGGCGCCAAATGTGAGATGTTGTGTCCTTAACGATACTCTCCCTTTGAGTGCATGTCTAATGGTGTACAAGAAAGGAGCCCACAGTATAGGAAGGAACATTTTCCATGGCACCTCTCTTTTCTTTGCTTGTTCCATGAGTGATCGCCTCCTGACAATCTAGAGATTCAAGTTAAAAAGTTGGGACACAAAGAATTCAAAACAGGGAATATCAGCGACTTATTAGGCACCCATATTTTCTATTATATGTTTGTAAATGGCTGCTCTGCTCTGGACTGTAGACGTTGAAATTTAGCCACCTACTCTCCAACGTTCAGGCAAGTCGGGGGAAGAGGGCATACAAAAGGGTCGATTCTGAGCGCAGCACCTGTATGTTTCAATCAATAAACGAAATACAAAGACTTACAACAACAAAGTACATCTTCAAACAAAGACCATCATGCTCGGTCAACCTGTCATCAACAAGTGCCCTAAATCGTCGAGTAGGGTTCTTCCTCGCTATAGATTAACGTGCAAAGCTACCCTAGCAACTCCTGTAAGTCACACCTGATGCATATCCACCTATCATCCCCCCCTAATCCAATCTTAATTCCCCCTACTTCCCTCCAAAACACACACAGCCCCAACAACAAAGCCCTACGTCTGCCAACCAACAGCTCACTCGCATCGCCGTCCTCGGTGCCTCAGGCTACACTGGTGAAGAAGTCGTCCGTCTCCTCTACCTCCACCCTACCTTCAAAGTCACCGCTCTCACAGGTTCCAGCCAGGCAGGCAAGCAGTTCTCAGACGTCTTCCCGCACCTCATTGCAGCCACCAATGTCCCTGCCCTCACCACCATTGGGGACGTCTCGTGGGACGACATTGATGCTGCCTTCTGCTGCCTTCCCCATGCCACCACCCAGGAAGTCATCAAAGATTTACCTTCCCACATTAAAGTAGTAGACTTGAGTGCAGATTTCCGTCTTAAGAATGTTGACACGTACGCAGAGTGGTATGGAGGAGAGCATAAAGCCAAGGAGCTGCAGAAAGAAGTTATATATGGTCTGACAGAAATGAATAGAGAAGCAGTTGCTAAAGCCAGAGTGGTAGCCAATCCAGGTTGCTATCCTACCTGTACTCAACTACCATTGGTCCCTCTGATTGCGGCTGGACTCGTTCAAATAGAGGATATCGTCATTGATGCAAAATCTGGAGTCAGCGGTGCTGGTCGTTCTGCTAAACAAAACCTGCTCTACACTGAAGCTGCTGAAGGTATTAATGCATATGGAGTATCTAAACATAGACACATGCCTGAAATAGAACAGGGATTGTCAGAAGCTGCAGGGAAGCCGGTCCTTATCAGTTTCACTCCTCACTTGGTCCCAATGACTAGAGGTATGGAATGTTCATCCTACGTAAAAATGACCCCTGGCACCACTGTTGATGACTTGAGAAGCTGCCTGGAAGCCAAATATGCCAACGAACCATTTGTGACTGTTCTACCTCCAGGCATGGTTCCTCAGACGCATCATGTTAGGGGAAGTAACTATTGCTTTATGAATGTGTTCCCTGATCGTATTCCTGGTCGTGCTATTATCTTGTCGGTGATTGACAACTTGGTCAAAGGGGCTAGTGGGCAGGCTATACAGAATATGAATTTAATGATGGGCCTGGATGAGACAACTTGCCTGCTACAACAGCCCATGTTCCCTTGAGATAGATATTATTATTATTATTATTACTATTATGATGATGATGATCTGAAAATCCAGCTTTTTTGTAATGGTTCAATCAGTCATTCTTTACATACACATATATCTACTTTTTATTGAATATCATAAATAAGGCTCTCTCTAATCCAAGCCTTGAATGCATTATGCAATCTATTAGCAACCTTGAAAAAGATAGTATCAGGTGAATTATATAATCTGCAGTTATCAAACATCTTCCCCACTTCAGCAATAAACTGATCCAGGGTCACATAGTACCTCCCACACTCCACCCTCTTCTCCAGCAGCGTCATGTCTATAGGGTCTTTTATCAGTGTATAATAATCAGGCACTTCCCATGCATTGACGGGGGTCCTGAATGGCCAGATATCTTCATGGACAGTGAGTCTATTGAGCAGTAGAGACATGAATTGATGCATATTAGCCTTGGTGGGCTCTAGAATGGTTCCATTGATGGCTATGCTGAATGCGCCTGCTCTAGCTGTCACTGCTGCGTTCATAGCTGCGTTCCATCCTGCCTCTACAATACCAGGAATGTCTTGGATATCTAGTGCTTCAGGACGAGAGTGCCAGTCAATATCTGGTGGAGGCATGGCTGGAGTGGCAGTCAGTGGTTTCGGTGGCGGCAGCCCCTTTTCTTCTGCCAGCCTATTCTTATCTATAATCTCCTGTATAGCAGACGTTACTTGATGTGCTGCAGTTTCCATGCTCCCTGTCTTCTCTACATGCTCCCTCCATCTATGAATACCTGGGTATACCACATGACCAGAGCTATGTTTACGTACTTCTCCTTCTAGTGCTTGTTTTTGTTGAGAAATCAGACCAGGAAGGTCAGTGAAAGGAAGTGTCGGGTGGATGGCACATTCCATCAATGTTCCGCCATCATAATCTTTAATATAACCAAACCATCTAGTTCTTTCCATACTGATGGTTTTAGTGAAACCTTGTTTGCTAAAGTAACCCACTGCATTATTGTCTGCATAGGTGAGGAAGTATTCACATTCATCTTGCTCTCTGGCATATTGCTTGGTCCAATTCATAAGACGGGTACCATAGCCGCTGACCTGGAGAGTCTGAGCGACTGCACAGAAAGCAATTTCAGCGAATTTCTGGCCATAAAAGGGGCGGTAGGTGATGCCACCGATGACTTGGGTGTTGTTCCTGACGATGACGACAGAGCGATGGCGGCGTTCGAATAAAAGGCGACAAATATATTCTTTAGGCATGTTTGGGAGGCACTTGCTGAAGATGTTTTTAAGGCCTATGAGGAGGATGCCATTCTCTGGAGATCCATCATTGCTGACATACTTGGCTTGGATTTCTCCACTTGCTTCTCTCTCCAAGTGCTTGGACTCCCTGCTATAATAATTGTAAAGGTTGGTAGGTGGAGCGGTGATCGGAGGAGCAGTCTCCATAGCTATACTATTAATGAACTAAGCTTCAGATGCTATCCAGATACTTGTTGTGTGAGTACTGTCCAGCAGAGGACGTGATATAATGACCAGAACTGCTAATAAATGACGATGAATTGAAAATTAAATCACCGATGCGCAGGCTCTGCACTCGTTATTACTTAGATTCCGACCCTGATAATTCGTAGATGTCAATACTACTTGACTTGAGAATTAATTTTATGAGTGCAAAACACAGCCTCTAGTCCGATATTGCAATTTTTTGCTAGGAATCTGATATGAAAATGCCCCGAGCATTGCTCTCTGGACATCATAAATTTCGATTCATACATAGATACAAACAATTTGAAACAGCCCTCATTCCTTTAATTCATTTATACCCCAAGAAACTGAGTCTGCATCGTGTCGAATTTACTTGCTATGTTCCCTTCGAATAAAGTTATAGAGTTCCACCCTAGTATAATATACCACTAAGACTCCAAGGGTTCAAGCTGGATTCGTTAGACAAGCTAAATCTTCGGCCGTGCCAGCATCAGGTATGGATCATTTTTTTTCAATTCTCAAGCACCTTTCATTTTACCTGTTTAAAACCTGATTCCCATTCGGATTCCCAATTTACAGGTTGCCGGTCACTTGTTTGAAGGTAAGCTTCATTGATAAGTTCCGACACACTCGATTATTCTTGGTTCCATTGACTTCAATTGCCTTTCCCCGCCTCTAGTCAGTCCTCCCTACATCACTAACCATCTTCCCTTCAACTTCAATTGCAGAGGGTAAAGCTGGCTCTCTAGTAGACGATAAGGGCCGCTTCTACAAACCCATACAACCTGGTCCTAGAGGTGACAGAGAACGCCGCTTTTACGAAACCATAGCTGCATCCTTAGCCACAGGTGCCACCGAACACCACCACCAACAAGCATCTGCCCCCATCACCGCTACCTCTCCTCGTTTCAGCAATGCCTGCCCCTCCCCTTCGTCACCCCTAGCCATCCCATGGCTAGCTAGACGCTCAAATACAACCCAAACAATTAGAGATAGTAATTATGATAAAGTATCTAGGAGAAATTCTTATGAAGTAGCCCAACGAGATGAGTTGGGCCTCATTACTGGCCTCCCTTGGCTTCATTATGATAGGGTGGAGGTGGAAGAAGAAGGAAAAAATATGGATATAGATTTAGATATAAAGGAGGGAAAATATCTTACTAATGGTAAACAACAGCAGCAGCAGCATCCTGATGGACCTTTACCACCTCCTCTAACAGTAGCCAGCCTCGAGTCAAGACTGCAAGAAGAGAGGTACCAAGACCAAGACTCTGAAGAAGAGGAGGAGGAGGAGGAGCTAGGAGAGAAGGATAGGGTTGAAAATAGGTTGGTTGGTCAAGCAGGAGTAAGGACAACTAGTACCGGGGATCATATAATGGCCCTTGCTGCTTCAGAAAAGAAGGGAAATGGCGCTGGCACTAATGATGACGGTGATGAAGACGGAGAGGGAATAGAAAATGTTGAGAATGGTCATGTCAGTTGCATACCATCAAATATAACAACAATTACTATACCTGAAGAAGAGGAGGAAAAGGACGATGAGGATGATGCTAAGGATGATCTGGCAGCTGCTATGCTGGGCCAGCCTGTATTCGATACCAACCTCTATGCACCATCATTATTTCGGGGAGGGAAACAGCCCTCTACCAACCAGTCATTATCACCATCTTATATCCACGATCACAAGGAAAATAACAGCCAACTCCACACCCAAAAACAACAACAACATCATCATCAAAGAGAAGATGCCAAATCAACAGCCCTCCTCTCCTCCCTCCCATTTCATCTCAGAAACGCCCCTCTCTTGAAAGTCATCCCCAAATTCTTCAGAGTCCTAGACTGTGAATCCCGAGTATTACTAGAACTAGAAGATTTCACCAGAGCATACCGCCACCCTTCTATTGTAGACATTAAGATAGGTCATGCTACATGGTACCCAGAAGCTGACCCTCACTATATTGAGAGAGCACGGCGCAAGGATATGACCACGACGCAGGCCAGACTTGGCTTTAAGATTTGTGGAATGCAGGTGTACAGACATGGTCAAGGTGGGTACTGGAGAGCCAGTAAGAGATGGTGTAAAACTCTGCCTGAAGCACTTGTAGACAAAGCATTGCTGTCTTTTGCGCATAATGAACATGGATTAAAGGCTGCAGATGTGTATGCTGCACCTGGAGGAGCGGTGGAACAGTTGAGAGCGCTTGAAGCATGGTTTGAAATGCAGCAAGAGTTTTCCTTCTATTCCTCCTCTATTTTGTTGCTCTATGAGGGGGATGCTGCTGGGCCAGAAGATGCAAAGGTGAGGGTGAGGTTGGTTGATTTTGCTCATACCTTGATAAGGGAAGAAGGGGAAGGTGGAGGAAGGAGGCAGGTTGATGCTAATTTCTTGGGAGGACTCAGGTCTTTGACCCAGAGGCTGTCTGCTGTCAGTTACCTTGATCACACATCTCATTTGATGATGTGATAAGTGGGCTGGACAGTATTAGTGTCTAGAAAGAATGAGTTACATTTGGTCTTAATTTTGATACACAACATAAGACCATGTATGTAAGAATATGAGAACATTGATCAAGGACCGTCTTTACCCTTACTTTTACTCTTCTTCTTCTTCTCTTTAACTTCTCCTTCTTTACCACCACCGCCAGCACCACCACCATCACTTTCTCTTTGTTCCTTGAGTGCCAGTCTCTGTCTCTTCCCTGGTCTCTTGGCTCTCTCCTTCTCCTTCTTCTTCTCTCTATCCTTCTTCTTCTCCTTCTTCCTCTCAGCAGCTTCCACCTTCTTCTCTGCCAGCTCTTTCACCAGTCGCTGCACACGCTGCAGCCTCTCCTCATGTGTCTCCATCTCTTCTTCTTCTTTACTTTCAGTCAGCTTTTTATAATCCTTTGCATGACAAAATACCATCAAATGATCCTCCATTTCATCCTCATCCTCATCCTCATCACTTTCATCTTTTTTAGTAATGGCAAGCTTCATTGCCATCTTGGTCTTCTCAACTCTGTTGACGTGTTTCTTTGATGCTGCATGCTGTCTCAATTGAAGGGCCCCTACTAGCAATATGTCTGGACAAACCCTGCATTTTAATGGACCTCCCTTTATTGGCGGAGGTGCTTTTGGAGAAGTATTCATCCAACTACGTACCAATAGCTCTACATCTATAAGCTGTTCTTCCTTTTTCTCCTCTTGTTGTTTAGTAGCGGCATGATCAAAATCATCTTCCGAGAGATCTTCTAATCTCCTGCCATCATAAAACTCAACAACTTCTTGTTCTTCTGAAGATTCTTCTTCTTGTTCTTCTAAAGATGATAATGACTGTTTTTCTTCTGCTTCATCAGAGGTTGACGGAGATTGGCTTGTGGTGTTGTGCTCTGTGGTGAGTGAGAGAGAGGGTGGAGAGAGGAGTGAGTGAAGGTGTCGTCGGGGATGCAAGCGGATGGGGAAAGAAGAAGTACAACTGCGTTAAATAATGATATGATTCTTACCACTACTGGCTTCAGAGTCGGATGAATCAGAGCTGGATGTATCAGATCCACCAGTTAAAGCCCAATCACGTCTTTTATACATTTTTGAATCGAAAAATTAACCTGCTGGCCCAGCCAGCTTGCACAAGGTTCTTCTACTTAAGTGACATTAACTGTCTCGTTAAAAGATTCAATATGGTAATTCTAGTTGGACTAATCAGAATAGCAAGGAAAATAGTGGGTTTTGGCCTCCATCATTTTTTGGAGGCGGCAGTCTTCACACAGCTTTCAACGTTCCCCGCCTCTCTCCTCTCTCTTGCTCTCTCACACATCACAGTCAGCATGAAACGAAGATTTAACCCCATTTCCAGGAGCTCTGTAGATCATACTAGTAGTTTATGTTTCTCTCAGCAGCGCATAGATCGAACATTTGGAGTATCACCTCTCCCTTTAAAAGTCAATTGGAGGCAAGATTACCCTTGAGGTTGCTCGTGTGAAAACCACCTCGAAATTTGATCACACCACTCCATTAAGAACTTCAAACCTGCTTTAACATACGCTTCTACTTCAAATTTCAAGCCAAGCCACCAGTAGAGATCATTAGAAGCAATGACCACCCCACCTTCCCAAGCCAATGAGCAGCCTGCAAACACCTTGGACGATGAATGCAGTCGCCATACATCACAGGAGGTCAGTTACACGCCAATTCCTATCCCGTCACCTCCGTCACCTCCGTCAACTTACCTCTAGACTAGTGTAGATAGAGAAAGGCCGACTCTCCCTCTTCCACACTCTCTCTCCTCTCAACCGACCCTTCTCCCCTTCTCCCTCCCTTCACCCCCTCTCTCCCCTACCACCTCTCCACCTACCACAGGTCGCTGATGAATTCTGCCAGCAATACTACACAGTATTATCCTCCAACCCCTGCCATCTCCACAGATTCTACTCTGACAAATCCACCGTCACCTACGTAGAAGACGCCTCCTCCTCCTCCTCCTCCTCCACCACCACCACCACCACCCACCAAGCCCATGGCAGCCGCAACATTAAAGATCTCATCACCACCTTGTGTTACGAAGAGCAGAGTATCTCTGTAGAACTCATGTCTGTTAATGCTCAGCATTCTCTTGATGAGGGAGTTGTGTTGACGGTCACTGGGGTATTATCGTTTCAGGCTCAGCATGACGGTGAGAATGATGATGGTGGCAATGCTGCTCCTCCTCCTTCCCTTCATCAACATCAACATCAACATCATGTCATTGAGAGGCAGCCATTTGTACAGACCTTCTTCCTAGCTACCCAAGAGAAGGGGTACTATAACTTGAATGATATGTTCCGTCGCTGTCCTCTTCTCCTCTCTCAGGACCCTGCACTTCAAAAGCAACAGCAACAACAGCAACAGCAGGTTGCCAATGGTGATACCGGGTCTGTCAATAAAAGCTATGGTACCACCAACACCTCTTCACCAGGCAATACTAGTACTAGCAATGATAATAGTGGTAGTAGTGCTGCGGTATCAGTAGGTACTGTGAATAGTAGTTTTAACGAAGATCGATGTAGTAACAAGATGAATACTGCTGTTAGCATGGTTGAGCCGACTAGGGGTAGTAGTAGTGGTGGTATGGGTGGTCACATATCACCACCGTCATCTGCTACTCCTCCACCACCACCACCACCTCCACCACTACCACCACCACCACCACAACAACAACAGCCATCAGGACCTACTGCAGCTGTGGTAGAGTTCCGTAGAAAGAAAAAGGATAGTTCTACTATTACTGGACCAACATTAGAAACAGCTGCAACAAAGAAGGAGGAGGAGGAAGACGCTTCATCTCCCGGGGGAGGAGGCCATTCTGACGCCAACAACAACAGTCCCCACCCCCCCA
>Ga0209986_10000177_pt1 | contig 58212 bp, 68 predicted proteins | sample BlataG_FD_183168 | JGI IMG/M metagenome (GOLD analysis project Ga0209986, IMG submission 183168) | Deep subsurface microbial communities from Black Sea to uncover new lineages of life (NeLLi) - Black_00105 metaG (SPAdes) (version 2) | ecosystem: Environmental > Aquatic > Marine > Oceanic >... | reverse complement strand
GAACGCCAAGCGGGAATTGGCGCATCGGAAGTCGCCACTGCGTTAGGGCTTAATCCATACAAATCGCCCTATACGCTCTGGGCCGAAAAGCGCGGGATCGTCCTGCCTAACGCTAGGGAGACGCTTGCAATGCGGTTGGGCCACCTTTTGGAACCAATTGTTACCACGCTTTACGAGGACGAAACGGGACGGCGGACACACGATCCTGGAGAGTTCGCATTCCGCAGAAGTACGGATTGGGATTTTCTGTTTTGTACGCCCGACAGGATTGTTTACGACGGTAAACGAGGGTTTGGCGCGCTCGAGTTAAAGACTTCTGGTCAGTTTAGCGCAAAGGACTGGAGGGGTGGGTCTGTGCCATTACACCACCAAGTTCAAAATCAGGCGCAGATGTTGATTCTGAACCTTAAATGGGGGTCGGTAGCTGGTTTGATTGGCAACCGCGACTTTTTCACTCGAGACTTTGATCGGCAGGATGGGTTGTTGTTCAAGGTCGTGGAGCATCTTAAACGATTCTGGGACCGGGTTCAGACCGGCACTGCGCCGCCAGTAGACGGGTCGAAATCAACGAAGGAAACGTTATGCCTACTACACCCGAACGATAACGGCGCCACGGCAACTTTATCGTCTGATACGGTCAATCAGGACAAACGGCTAATCGAGATCAAGGCAATGCTGAAAAAGCTCGAGACCGAGAAGATCGAGCTAGAGAATTGGTTCAAGGAACAAATCGGCGATGCGACATTTGGCGAGTTTGGCAATGTCCGGTATAGCCTCAAAACGCAAGTGCGCAAAGGAAAAATCACGGTTGCGGATGAATACCTTGACCGTTTGGTTACAACGGACATTCCATTCGAGCAAAAAGATAGTCAGTTTAGAGTCTTGCGCAAGTTGAAGGTGGGCAAGTAAACGTTAAGGGAGACGACAACCATGGCTGTAAAAGTAGATATGCCTAAACCAAGCGAGACAAAAGAGAATCTGCCGAATGAAAAGGCGCTTATAGCGGCGGGGTCTCGTGGGTTACAACTAACAAGTTTGAGTACAATGTATCGATTTGCCCAATACGTAGTCGCTTCTGGTTTCGCGCCCAAGCAAATGGAACGGCCCGAGAGCGTCCTTATCGCAATCCAGATGGGGGCCGAGATCGGGCTTCTTCCGATGCAAAGTATACAAAACATTGCGGTTATAAACGGTCGGCCTTCGGTATGGGGCGATGCCGCAAAGGGCCTTTGTGAGGCGTCACCCCTTTGCGAGTATATCAACGAATGGTATGAGGGCGAGTATCCGAATGACGATTTCAGGGGTGTTTGTGAAGCCAAACGGAAAGGCCGTGATAAACCAGTAAGGGTTGAGTTTAGTATTGCAGACGCCAAGCTGGCGGGGCTTTGGGGCAAAACAGGGAAAACTGGGCAACCGACACCTTGGGTTACGTACCCAAAACGTATGTTACGTTACCGACCACGTGGATTCTGCTTGCGTGACACGTTTCCTGACTTGCTGAAAGGACTTTACATCGCCGAAGAGGCCCGGGATCTGCCGGCAGCTATTGATGTTGTAGCAGAAGAAGTCCATGAGCCATTTGATGCGCCTACAACGCTCGAGGATCTGGAGAAGCAGCTTGGGTCGGGACAGCCCGATTTGAACCAAAGTTCCGATACGGAGTTTGATACCCAAACTACGGAGGTTCTGCCCGAACCCGAGCTTACAGATCAGCCGGAACAAGCAACATCTGAACCAGAATCGGTGATGGTGGAGAACGATGATTCCATGAAGGACGAATTGTTTTAGTTGGCGACAAGGGGGTCACATAATATGAAACAGACATTAACTGATGCCGTTGTGGAGGATGAGACTGAAAAGGGTTTGCTGGTTTCAGTCAACTATTGGTATCGGGAGACACAGAACTCTGCCAAAGTTGAGGAGTGTCTTTATCCTATTTGGATACCCAAAAGCCACTGTTTTGTAACCCGTCAAGGCATTCAAGTAACCCAATGGATGCTCGAAAAATTAGAAGAGCGGATTGCAGACAAGTTCGGTTATGCCGTTGTCGGTATCGAAGTGGAAAAAACAGAGGATGTATGAGCTTAGTTTATTCAGTGGCGCAGGGGGCGGACTGCTCGCCACACAACATTTGTTGGGTTGGACAACGATAGGCTACGTAGAAATTGACTGCTTTTGCCAAAAAGTTATTGCACAACGGATCGAAGATGGATTGCTTACTGATGCGCCTATTTTCGGTAATGTGCGTGCGTTCATCGAAAACGGATGCGCTGAAATCTATCAAGGAATGGTTGATGTCCTTACGGCAGGATTCCCCTGCCAACCCTGGTCCTGTGCCGGTAACCGGAGAGGCGAGACAGACAAACGAAACCTGTGGCCCGAAACAATTGCAGTGGTTCGCATTGTACGACCACAATACGTATTCTTGGAGAACGTCCCAAACCTGCTTGCCGGGAGTCACGGATATTTCGGACAAATACTCGGAGACCTGGCCGAAAGCGGGTATGATGCTCGATGGCGTTGTCTATCGGCAGCCGAGTTGGGAGCGCCACATCGGAGAAATAGGCTGTGGATTATGGCCGAGTCCGAGAAGTACGGCCCTGACGGACGGGGACGCGAATTTTCAGAAGCGCAAAGCGGGGGGCAAGGTATCAACGCCCAAGCTCGGCACGGCGGTACACATGTGGCTGACGCCAGACGCGGGACAGGGCAAGAGATACGGGCAACACCCGGGGCGAATCAACCCGCAACGGACCTTCACCCTGAACGATGCTGTCAGGAAATCCATTGGTGGGACACCGACCCGGCGGACGTTCCCGACCCCGAATGTGGGGGGCGAAGGGCCACAAACGCATGGCCAGATAAGTGGTCAGTTCCGCAAGCAGATGGAGCGTGCGACGGGCGAGAAGGGCCAGTTGAATCCCGAGTGGGTCGAACTTTTGATGGGCTGGCCGCAATTTTGGACTTGCTTAGACCCCATGAACGTGCTATCGTTTAGCAAGTGGCTTAGGGGGTTCAGGCAAGGAGAAGCCCATGCGGCGAAAGGTGGAAAAACCGAAACGGTGCCAAACATGCGGCAAAATGATGCGGCGCAAGAGGTTCGGAACGCGCCTGGAGGATTGGGGGGCTTGGAAGAGGCGAAAGTACTGCACTCTTTCGTGTGCGAACACAAGGAAATCTTTATCCAAGTCGGGTTGGCTGTGGCGGGCAAGCAAATATCGCAAGAAGAGTTGCGAGGCTTGTGGAATAAAACGGCGACTTCAGACACACCACCTCGACGGAAATCACAAGAACATAAGGCTGGAGAACTTGCAGACCCTGTGCATCTGGTGCCACAGATTTATCCATCATACGGCAGAGCGGCTTGGCTGGAGGGAACCTGGGAGGCTGCCATCCCTCGTGTTGCACAGAAAATAGCCCATCGCGTGGACCGACTTAAAGCCCTTGGCAATGGGCAGGTTCCGGCAGTGGCTGCGGCAGCATGGAGGTTGTTGAATGATGGCTACAAACAGTGCGGTGAAGATAGAAAGAAAACCAATTGTGCTAAAAACGCGGATAAACAAGCTAGAGTATAAGACATACTTTGATGGGCGTCGGTTGACAAATAGACATTGGCTTATTGACACCCATTATTTGCCGGTGACGTTTACCGCACCGAAGTTCCGAAAGGCCATATCCCGTGGCCGATTCAGCTATGACCATTGTGGGGGATTCAAGTTTGGTCAAAAGGCGAAAATGCCGACCCGCCCAATTACAATAACAGAGTTAATGCGGTCCGTTCGTCTTCGGTACAAAGATTATTGTGTTCTTGAATTTGTTGACTTAGTAAACCCGGTATCGGACCCCGATAACGCGGACATTCTTGTGCGCCTACTTCGGAATCACAACCCCAAAGATTTCTTTACGCTTTTGGCTGTAAGTCTCGATTATATCCAGTTGTTCACAGACCAGGGCGGCAGATGGTTAGGGACCCGCCCAGCTAACTTGTTGTTGCACCCGCTAATCTTTGAAATAAAATCGGGGGGCAAATGGCGTATTGGCGCATTGGTAATGCCTTGGGATATGGACACAGTAAAGCTAAAAGAGGTTTGTCATATATAACGCCGCAAGATAGGGGTTATTGACCAATGGTTACGATTGACAACGTGAAGATCAAAAACTTTCGCGGAATTGAATCTGCCACATTGGAAAATCTACCGACAGGACTGTTTCTGACGGGGTTGAACGGCGCTGGTAAAAGCAGCCTGATTCAGGCTATACGAATGTTGATCTGGGGTCGTGTGTTCGATGTAAACGGCAATCGGCTCAAAAATCTGGATTTAGTAGGCGACCACGGTAAGGAAGCCACAGTCGAGGTTGGGCTGACCCTGAATGGCAAACAATGCGAGCAGTTGACCATGTCAATGACCATCAAAGCCGGCCACGCTGCGGTCACGGTGTTTGACAAACACAACCGCGTCAAGTTTGCCGGCGATCCTCGCGAGGTACGGCGAATGTTCTGGGACTATATCGGCGCCAACTCGCGACATGCCGAATGTGCGGGCAACCCCAAGACATATGTCACATCAAAAGAGCTTGGAGATGTCTTGTCAGAAATGTTGGTAGGCGATATTGACCGAAAACAGTTAATGGCTACGGCTGGGGACCACGCGAAATGGCTTGAGCAATGGCCTGGGCTCGATTCCCTCGAAAGTCTGAAATCTATCGGACAAGCGGCCTACACGAGACGAACAGATATCAACAGGGATATCAAGATGGTTGAAACCAAGATTGCCGAGCTAGAGACCACGGAAATCCCCTGCTCGACCAATGGTACGCCCCTGAATGTCGCAGATTTGTCTAATGTCCGGGATCGGATTCGTGTTATTAGCGCAGAACGAGATGCGTTGCTCGAGGAAAGGGGCCGCCTTTCTGAGGGCGGGATGACGGCAGATCGGCTTGATGCTAAACGCGCAGAGGTAAGAGATCGCATTGCGAAGATCGAGGACAAAATTGCGCCGCTCCAAACCCAAGTGGATTCACTCGAAAGAGAACAAGAGGCTTGCGGAGCCGAGATAAAAGAATTGGGTGACAAATTGTCTGATCTGCATGGGCAAAGCGCCCAAGCAGAGAACATATTGAACCAAGCCAAGACGCAACGCGCCAAATTGGCTGATGGGGCTATATGTCCAACATGTAAAAGACGGCTTGGGGAGAAGGCCCGGAAAGAGCTGCTTTCTCCTATGGATGATACAATTGCAGAAGCAAATACGAAACTTGGGACGCTTCTGGATCGGGAGCACACATTTAACCAGCTTATTGAGGACAGAAACGCGTTGCGCAAAAAGGCTGTCCAAGAAGTCGAAGCCGTTTACGAGAAACTTGGGCCACTTGCGGCTGACCTTCGTGAAGCACACCCGGAACTGAAACAACTCGCCGCGCTGATACCATGTTCTAACCGTTCACGCGAAGATATCGAGGTTGAGATAGACAAATTGGACAAACGCATCAGACATGGCCTTGATGTTGAAAAGGCGCTATCCTTGTTGAAGGAGTTCGGGCAACATCAAAGTCACTTGGCCGATCTTGGGGCCGAGAAATCTCACTTGGACTGGGCTGTGAACGCTTTGCATGATGGCGCATTGTTCAAGAAGTTCATGGTCGACGACCTCGGGATATTCGAGAAACGGTGCAACGAACAACTTCGAGCTTATGGGTACGAATTGGCTGTTGATGTTGGTGGTAAAACCGTAACAGTAATGTTGGGGCATACTGGCGCCGCAAAACGTCCTGTCGCCCAAGCGTCAAAAGGTGAGCAAGCCCTTACGCAGATCGCGGTTGCTACAGCGTTTGCAGATAACGGAATCGTATTGATTGACGATCTTGATGGACTAGACGGGAAGTTCAAACCCATCATTTTTCAACAACTTGAAACTGCTTTTGCAGAATATGGGACCATTATTCTGGCCGGCGCATGGGGTCTTCGTCAGGAGCCGGATATTGATCAGTTGACCAAGGCGATGCGGCCTACGGGCGTAGTTTGGATAAACGATGGCAACTGTAGTTTTGTCGGGAAGGGAAAAACAGCATGAGCGCAAATAACCAGGTCGAACTTCATATATAGATTTCTGGGGATCATAGTGGGCAAAACGATTGAATTTTTTGTACGAGGACTCCCGCATCCGAGTGGTAGCAAGGTGAGTTTTCTGCATAGTAAAACGGGCCGTATTATCACCAAGGAAAGCTCGCCGCGGTCCGGGGAATGGCGAGAATGCGTCAAATATGCCGCACAGAAAGCATACCAAGGACCTCCTATAGAGAACGCTGTACGGTTAGACGTAACGTTCTACATCCCGCGCCCTAAAACCCATTATGGTACGGGGAAAAATAAGGCTAACCTGAAAAAGTCTGCGCCGCCATATCCAATTGCTTTTCGACGGCTGGACCGGGACAAGTTGCTTAGGAACTTGCAGGATGCGCTGACTGAGGCTGCAATATGGCGTGACGATTCGCTGGCCGTTACTGGCGATACGTCAAAGTTCTATGCGCACGATGATACTCCGCCTGGCGCATGGATTCGGATTGAGGAATTGACAGAATGAGCATTGAGGTGATTCAGGGCGATGCCCTGGAGGTATTAAGCGGTATGAAGACGGAATCAATACACACCGTTTGTACCTCGCCGCCTTACTGGGGCCTCCGGGATTTTGGTACTAGGGCGTGGGAGGGCGGAGATTCGGAATGTGCCCACAAGGTTAGGAACAATCCGCAAATCGCATCATCTACATTAAGGGGAGGCAAAAAGACAGTTGCCCAATCCCAGGAAGGATACAAGGAAATTTGCGCCAGATGCGGTGCGCGACGGGTTGACAAACAACTTGGCCTTGAGAAAACACCGGCGGCCTATGTAGACCAGCTCGTTCAAGTATTCCAGGAAGTGCGGCGTGTGCTGCGTGACGATGGCACGCTCTGGCTGGTGCTAGGCGACAGTTATTCAGGGAGCGGAAAGGGCATCGGATCTGGTCACGGCAAAGCCGTAATAACGGATAATGATATGGCGAAAACAGATTGGTCTCAAGCCGGCCTGAAACGTAAGCAGCTTTGCATGATACCCGCTAGGGCCGCGCTTGCTCTCCAGGCCGATGGCTGGTGGTTGCGCTCAGACATTATCTGGGAAAAGGCGAATGCAATGCCCGAGAGCGTGACGGATAGGCCAACAAAGTCATATGAGCATATATTTCTGCTTACGAAATCGCCAACCTATTTTTGGGATGGCGACTCAATACGGGAACCGTTTGTTTATCCAGACCGCGAATATCGGCGCGAGACCGAATATCACAAGACGTTCGGGCTTCTCAAGTCTGGTAACCGAACGACTGGTGGGTTACACAACGGAAGGAAGCGTTATGGCGATGCCAGTAAGGGCCGTAATGTCCGTGATGTATGGACCATCCCAACCGAGCCATTCTCGGAAAGTCACTTTGCCGTTTTTCCCCAAGCGCTTGTCGAGCGATGTATCAAGGCCGGCACAAGCGAAAAGGGATGTTGTCCGAAGTGTGGATCGCCCTGGATTCGTGTTGTAAAAAAAAGCGCCGCGTCGCATAAGGCTGAAACACATTCGGCCTATCCAAGCGGTAGTTCTGTCGGCAGACTAGCCTTATTGCGACAAGCAGCCCGAATCGCGGGGGCCGAATACTGTGCCGCAAAGAAAACAGTTGGTTGGCAACCATCTTGTAACTGTGTTGGGTGTGGCGATATAGACTTTGGGGGTATGGATGTTACGAACAGTTATCCTACCCCCATTCCCTGTACGGTCTTGGATTGTTTCGTGGGATCGGGCACAACGTTGCTCGTAGCGCAGCGGCTTGGCCGAAACGCTATTGGTATCGAGCTTAACCCTAAATATTGTGATATGGCCAGGAAACGGACAAGCCAGATATATCTACATGAAGCAGAAACCTCGGCGGCCCCGTGTGGTGAAGAATGAATCAGTGGCACAAAAACATAGCTAAGTGGCGCATTGGGGAAGCACTGTATATATCTGTCCCGTTTACGTGGTTGTTGCCCAATGCCAAGATAATTGCAACAGCACATCAAGGACGTGTTGTTGCTGGTGGTCCAGCCGTCAGCCTTTTAGGCGCGCCTTGGGCTGACGAAACGCCAGAAGAGGCACCAATAGAACCCATTCTTTTTCACAATCCTTGTGCAACCTTCACAACACGAGGTTGTCCAAACCGTTGTCCATATTGCATTGTTCCAAAGGTTGAGGGGGACTTTTGCGAACTATCGTCATGGCGACCTGCGCCCATGATTTGTGACAACAACATTCTTGAATCATCTTGGAAACATTTTGAGCGTGTAATTGATTCCCTTCGGCCTTTTAGGGCTGTGGACTTTAATCAGGGATTAGATGCGGGTTTATTTACGTCACAACATGCCGGTTTGTTGGCAACGTTACAACATGTCAAAATACGATTCGCTTTTGATTCGAGCAAAGACGAAGTCATTGTTGCTGATGCCATTCAGGCAGCGCGGCGAGCAAATCTAACGGATATTTCTATCTATGTTCTTATAGGGTTTGATGATGATCCGGAAAACGCAAAGTCTCGATTGGAATGGGTACGCTCATTCAATTTGCGGCCTAATCCAATGCGGTTTCAGCCACTTGATGCGCTTTCTAAAGATAGTTATGTGGCCCCAGGGTGGACCGACAGAGAATTAAAACGAATGATGCGGTATTATTCGCGCTTGCGGTGGTTCGAGCATATTCCATTTAACGATTTTGAATACGAGCCAAAAGAAACACTGGACTTGTTCTTGGCGGCCCCGCGTAACCGAAACGCTTGTGATGACCATAACCCTACAACTTGCGGGGCCGTCGAGCCTAAATGAAAAGAAAGGGGCAAACATATGAAACAAACACTGAGCCATGCCTCTGTAGAGAATGAAACTAAAAAGTATTTGCTGGTTTCGGCTAATTATCGGCATCGAAAGACAAAGAGTTTTGCCTGGGTCAGGGAATTTCTTTATCCTGTTTGGATACCCAAAACTCAATGTTCTATTACCCCCCAAGGCATTCAGGTAACTCAATGGGTGCTTGATATGCTGGAAAAGCGGATTGCAGATGAGTTGGTCCCGGACCTTTTCCGTATTAACTTAGTGGAACCCATTGACCGTTGAATCAGTTTTGTGGGCCTGTGCGGCGTGAAGGGACACGCACTACAATAAAGTGCCCAGGGTCGGTATCGAGTCCGAAAAAGGAGAAAGTAAAAATGTCAGCATCTGAACAGGCCAAACAGAGTCCCTTTGAGGGTCTTGAAATGCAGCTGATAAACCTAACAAATTATGCGCAAAAACTTGTGGATGTTACTATCGAGAAGGAGACCGAATTACTTGGGTCGGCGCCAGAAACCAAAATTTTCCCAAAGGATGATCCGCCTCCGGCAGGATATATACCTAGACTATCAGCAAAGGTTATGCAGGTTTTTGATTGTTTGGATGAGGTCCTTGCTCATCTGGAAAAACTTTAACCCTTAAAGGAATTCAAAAGATGTTTGAACAGGATCAATATAAGTCATTAGAATCAGCCATAAGGGAAATAGAGATTTTGGAAGCGGATCTCGCTGATGCAGAAGAACAACTTGAAATCGACGAAGCCGAGATCGTTGAGCAAGCAGACAGGATTCTCGAACTTGAGAAAAGTATCGTTTTCCTACAATCAAATAAGAAGAACCAGAGGGGAAAGTCAAGCAGTTAGAAAAACCAGCATGCCGTGGATACTGTGCAGAAACCGAAAGGAGAAAGGGAGATAATGCTAATCACAACTGACCGGATTGTGGGCTGCGAACTGGGCCTAGGTTGTTATTCTGAGTCGCGCGTCCGTGATATTTTAGGCAGCGGCCTGGACCTGCGCGGGCTGTGGGAAAAGCGGCAGATGTTAGATAGTTTGGAGGATTTCCTCTTGGTGGCGCTTCGGGTGCTATCTACCCCAAAACTGTGCTGGTTGGGGACAGACATTGCGGTCCGTGCGTTGCCGATATATGAGGCGGCGTGTCCGACACAGGACGCCCCCCGTGCCGCGATTGTAACGGTTCGACAATACCTTCTAGGTGAAATTGGGATAGAACAAGTTTATCCCGCTGCCGATGCCGCCTATACCGTTGCCCGTGACGTTGCCGCTACCGCCGCTCGCGCCGCTGGTATTGCCGTCGCCAATGTCGCCTATGCTACTGCCGGGGTCGACGATGCCGCCCACGTCACTAGCGCTGCCGCCTATGCCGCCTATGCCATAACTGGGCCTAGTGCCTATGGCACCTATGTCCCTGTTAGGATCAATGCCGAACGGGAGTGGCAGTGTCTGCGGACGCTGGAGTATGCGGAAGGCGACCCTGAACCATTACCGTTGCCACCAAGAGAATGAAAGGAGCAAACACATGAAACAGATAATGACAACATTAACTGAGAGACGAGCACAATTTGTCTACGACGCTGCCAGGCTTGCAGCTCAAGCAGCAAACGCCCCTATCGTACCTGTTCTTTTTAGCGAGAGAGAGGAGCCATTCAAAGAGCAGTTTTGTGATGTGATCGAGCGACAGTGTGGAGACAACCGATCGGGATCGCCGGAAGAGTTACACGATAATTGGATGCAGGCGTATTATACAATGGGTTGGGTTTATGGGAAGGTGTATAACAGAGAGGCGAAAACACATCCTGACCTCGTACCTTATGCCGACCTTGGACAACTCGAACGCGATAAGGATTCTGTTTTCGTGGCTTTATGTGAGATTGCTCGACAGTGGATATATTGATGGTAAGAGCTTAGCTACAAGCCCACACAGAAAAGGAATATGGCAAATGCTAATCACAACTAAATGGATCATGTCTCACACTCCTTCTCCAAAGTATTCTGAGTCGCGAGTCCACGAGATAGTAGGTGATGGCCTGGACTTGCGCGGACTTTGGGACAAGCGGTCAATGCTAGACAACTTGACGGACTTTCTGTGTGTGGGGCTGCACTCAGACATGCTGGGCGTAACCAAACTACGGTGGCTGCTTACAGGCATTGCAGCCCATGTGTTGCCAGTTTACGAGACGACACACCCAGAGGGACTAGCTCCACGCACAGCGATTGTGGTTGCCCGTCAATATCTTCGTGGTGAAAATAAAACCACCCTGGCGAAAGTAAATATCGCAGCCGATGATGCTCAAATTGCCGCCGCCCATGCCTCCAACATTACCGCCCATCATGCTGCTATTGCCGCCAGCTATGCCGCCAAGGCCATCGCCGATCCTACTTATGCCCGCACTATCTCTACTTATGCCACCAATGCCGCCGAGGCTGAACAAGATTGGCAATGTCTGTGGGTGTTGGATTATGCAGAAGGTGATCCTGAACCGTTCACGCTGCCACCGAGAGAACGAAAGAAGCAATAGGATGATAGACAACATTGATACTATTAGGATCAGGGGACGTTTTGATGTTTCGCGCCTTGCGAATACAGACGGGATAAAGGCAAAAGAGATTATCTGGTACTTATGCAACGCCGTAGATGAGGCGAATGCTAGAATTGAACAACTTGAGCAGGAGCTAGAGGAACTAGAACAAGGGATAGGGTTACGGGAAACAGAACAATCCTAATCTTAAGTTTCGCCGTGCGTTCTACGTACGGGCGGAGTAGAAAGGAGAAAACAATGGAGGTCACTGCTGTAGAGGTCCTAAAGGAAATCCTGATGGTGTTACGCCTGATAAATGCAGGTTTGCTCGTCTTGGTAGTAATGGCAGGAGTGGCCGGCGCGGTAGCGGTTTGTAAAGGTACGCGGAAGGCGATCCCGAACCACTACCATTGCCGCCAAGAGGATGAAAGGAGCAGATAAATGAATACTATTGCCAAGGATATGCCCGTAGGGCTTTGCTGTTCGTGTTGTTACGTTTACTTTGAAAACCCGCACGGTTTCCCTGTCTTGTGTAATGCCTGTTCCCGAAAATTACGCCCACCGAATATTCCAAGAGCCACAGAGAAGGAAAGGTAAATTATGAAAAAGATGCTTTGGAGAATACTTTGGGTGATTTTTTGCCTATATGCCGGTTTTGGGTTGGCAGGCGGTTTTCGGTACTTGATACAAACCTGGATAGGCCCGTAGTGGCCGAGATGCGTCATTTGGAAATTAACAAAATGAATTGACGGGGGGAAAATCAAATGCCGACAGATATAGAGTGGGTCCAAAACCCAGACGGCACAAAGGGAGAAAGCTGGAACCCGATAACGGGCTGCTCACATGCAGGTACGCCCGGTTGCGACAACTGTTATGCGCGACGCTTGGCCCAACGGCTACGGGGCCGGTTCGGCTACCCCAAGGACGATCCTTTCCGCGTAACCTACCATCCAGATCGTCTCGAACGGCCGCTAGGTTGGCAAAAACCTCGACGTGTCTTTGTCTGCTCCATGAGCGATCTTTTTCACGAAAACGTCGCCCCGGGAACCATCGCTGAAATAGTCAGGATGATGAGCTGTTGCCATCGGCATAAATTTTTGGTGTTGACGAAACGGCCCGAGCGAATGAAATCTACGCTACCATCATGGCCGCTGCCTAATATCTGGCTTGGCGCAAGTGTCGAGAACCACAATGCCGCCATTGAACGGATACCGCACTTGCTGGAGATGCGATCTCGTGTCCTATTTGTGTCGTGTGAGCCATTATTGGGCCCTATTGATCTTACCCGTATCGTAGTATTCAAAGAGCAGCCCGGTATCTGCATACCCGTTATTGAGCTATTAGACTGGGTAATTGTCGGCTGCGAATCTGGCCCACGGGCACGACCAACAGAACTTAATTGGGTTCGAGGTATCAAAAATCAATGTAACGAGTTCCATGTACCGTTGTTTATCAAACAGCTTCGGATTGATGGGCGGTTATCGCGAGACCTCGGCGAATGGCCGGAGGATCTGCGGCTGCGTGAGTATCCCTTAGGAGTTGGATGATGCCTTGTCAACACTTTAGAAATGTGACGATATCGCCAATGGAGGAAAGAGAGCAATGCACGTAGGGAGTATACATAACCCACAGACGGCCCCTGCGCGGGTCCTGCGGGTGTTAACAGCGCGTCTTGGCGAGTGGGTAGATGGTTGGACTCTTACAGAACTTGCGCACGTCACAGCGGTTTCTACACGCAAATCCGAGGTTGATTATCAGTTGAAACGGCGGCCAGACCTGGGTTTGTGTATCGAACACAAGCAACGATCCCACGGACATTATTACCGGATTGTTGAGGTAGGCAATCAACTTGAGCTGCCCACGACCAACGTTTCGGAAAGGGAACCAAATATGGCTTTCATGTATGTGTTGGACAAACAAGGGAATCCGCGGGTCGAACCAGATGTCATAAAATGGGGCGTTTGGTTCAGCGAATCTCAGGCACAACGGCGGATAGCATACGATTGTGTTGGTGATATAGTAATATCCACAGTCTTCTTGGGCATTGATCATGCCCTGCCAAACCAGCTTCCGATACTTTTCGAAACAATAGTGTTTAAGGGCGAACTGTATGACGTTCCAGTAGCAGAAGCGCGTTATCACACAAAAGAAGAAGCCTTGAAGGGGCACGCTAATATTGTACGACATGTAGGAAATGGAGCAACCCCATTGGTGTTTCCAGAAGAGAATTGAAAAATTGGAGGAATGAATCGTGCCGCGCGCAAGAAACCTGAAACCAGGCTTTTTTAAAAACGAGGCCCTAGCAGAACAACCGTTTGCCGCCCGTATTTTATTCCAGGGTTTATGGATTTTGGCAGACCGCGAAGGGCGGCTCGAGGACAGACCAAAACGCATTAAAGCTGAGATTTTGCCTTATGATGATGAGAATATAGAGGAGCTGTTAACCAACCTAGCCCGTGTGCTCGACGCCGACAAAAGCCCGGCGTTTATTGTGCGGTATGAAGTCAATAAGCGCCGATACATCCAGGTCGTGAACTTCAAAAAACACCAGTGGCCGCACAGCCGGGAACCGGCCAGCACTATACCAGCACCGGACTCGCCCAGTGCTAGACCTATGCTAGACCAGGGCTGGCCTGGGAAGGGTTTAGAAAAATCTGTAAACCCTTGTGCCGCAACGAGCACAGAACAAGAACAGGACAAGCACAGTACCGGCCCAGTCTCCTGCGCGCGCGATCCGGATCCCCTATCCCCTATCCCCTATCCGGGATCCCCTATCCGGGATCCGGGATCCGGATCTACTTCTCTAAGAAGAGAAGTTTGTACGGAACGCTTTTCTAAGCGTGCCGCACCGACAAACGATGTTGATCAAACGTTGCTTATTTTCCCGACATCCGGCAAAGGGAAACAGAGTAAAGTAAAGCAATGGGTTCTGACGCTTGAAAAGGCCCATGAGTATTGGGAAACGTTTGGCGAGCAGATTGACGTACTTGAAGAAGCGCGGTACGCCCGTCAATGGTGCCGCGATAATAAGGCGAAACGTAAAACAGCTGGAGGTATGCCGGCGTTCCTGGCGCGTTGGTTTAGGCGTGCTGTAGACAGTGGCAAAGGGGCCCCACCGAAGTCAGGACGCGAGATGGCGGCAGAGGCCAAGCGTATGGTGGCGGCGCGAGCGGCAGATGAAGCCCAGGCGCGACGGGTAGCCAGGCGGGGAGATGACCGCGCAGAAGACGAAGTAGTCCCTGTAAGTATCGGCGATCTCGTGAAGGAGCAAGTGGCAAAGCTGCAACGGCCAAAAAAGGAGAACGATCGTGACAAAACGTGAGGGATGGTATAGGCCGAATGGTGCGCGATGTGCACACTATTTTCGCAAACGGCGGTCGCTGTGCCGGAAATGGCGGTTTGGTTTTTTCGCGTGGTATCGAGGGACGGATCAGGACATCACGACGGTCCGATGCCGAGTGTGTGAGAAAAAGCGTGCCAAGAAAATAGGGATACCGAGTGATCTCGTGAAGCTCACATGAAAAGGGAAAGTCTATTGGGCAAGAGTAGCCTAGGATGATAGGAAATGTACTCAGGTTGCCCCATGATTAATAATCTGGGGCCCAAAGTGCTTTGATGTCTTAAAGGGGTGATTTCGCCAGGAAGGGGCCTAGGATGCCCCAGAAACGATTATAACGACAATACCCCTATTTTTGTGGGCTGAAAGGAGACTAAAATGCCGTATACGATCAAAAAACGAGGTCGGAAGTATCAGGTGGTCAACACACAGACTGGGGATGTGAAGGGCACGCACGATAGCCTCACAAAGGCCGAAAAACAGATCAGTTTGTTGCGCGGCGTCGAGCATGGGTGGCACCCGACTGGAGCACGAACCAGAAAACCAAAAAAGAAAAGGTAGTTTTTCCTTCAAAAAGAACCAATTAGGAGTATGTTGTATGAAGAAAAAAAAGAAAGTTAAACAGTCCGTAAAGGGTGTTTTACACGGCGTTCCTGTATTGGTTTCGCTCTGTAGGGGACAAGATTCTTATGTGGTTTGGGATAATAAAACCATTGCAAAAATGCTAATTGGCAGAGATCACGCATGGCGAAGGGTCTTGGCTGGTTTATTGCACGAGGCGTTCGAATATGATGCTGTTTTGCTCCGGTTGCGTTTCGAGCCTGCGGATATTTGTGCGCGCCGCCTTTCAAACGTGATTTTTTTCTGGACGCATGAACAATATGGCGAAATCTGTGACGATGTTGGGTCTTTTCTGGCTCAGGTTTTGCCAAGCGTCCGCGAAATGTATGACGCCCAGAAAAAGTGAGAAGACACAAAAAAAGACGGCTGATATCTCTACCAGCCGTTCCCTGCTGTCATTAAGATTGTAACGACTTAAGTATCCACCTTTCCGTTGGCGTCCACTTACGAAGCCGGAGTAGCTTGGGAATGTCCAGGCCGGCGATAATCGCGTCATAGTAACAATTTACGGGGATGGAGACGCCAAGGCGATCCGCCCAATAACTACGTTGCCAAGGCGCCGGCAATACGCGATGATGTTTCATTGTGCCAGCAACATTGGGCAATGACATCTGGGACCAGTACCAGTCGCCTCCGACCCATAGCTTGCCCTCGACCGCTAGGTTGCCTAAGGCGATCAGGTCGCCACGCCTGACGGTCAGATCGCGTCCGGCGGTTAGGTCGCCGCTTTTGACGGTCAGGTCGCCGCTTTTGACGGTCAGGTCGCGTCCGACAGTCAGGTCGCCGCTTTTGACAGTCAGGTTGCCGCCTTTGACGATTAGGTCGCGTCCGGCGGTCAGATCGCCGCTCTTGACGATCAGGTCGCGTCCGACAGTCAGGTCGCCTAAGGCGGTCAGCTCGCCGCTCTTGGCGATTAGGTTGTCCCCGACGGCTAGGCCGCCTAAGGCGATCAGGTCGTCTCGAACCCATAGGTTGCCTCCGACGATCAGGTTCGGGAGTGCGCCGTAAAGATGTCCTACAATCCTGCAATCGTCGTTAACAATAATCTTGCCCTTTTTCTCTAGCACCAGTAATTCTTCCAGGCTCGTTATCGTTGTCATATTTTACTCTCCTTTCTGAACGCCATACCGCTCTTATCCTTAGCTGTCCCCGCCTTAATTTTGAGCGGACCCCAACTAGCCAACATGCCGCGTCGAGCTCAGTTGTAGACTGATTGATCACAAGTGAGTCTGGACTGTGCGCCCAGCCGAAACCGCCATTCTGGCAATTGTATTCGCGTTCCGGCGTGTCAGGCACGTCATGGTCGCTGATTCGGACCCGATAGCCGTCGCGAATATAATATACGGACTTTCCCGATGTGCGCTTCTCCCGCCGGAACCCCATAGCGCGCAGTGTTTTGAACACTTTTTGCCGTAGTTGATATCCCGGCTCGGCCTTCCTCAACGCCCATGCCTGCCGAAGCCTCTCGCTTTTACGGGCACTACCAATTGCATCCACCAAGGCGAGTCGCCGCCTGATATTCCGTGGCAGACAAGCCCGCTGATGGGCCTCGGCACAAGCCGCCCTCTGTAGATTTCGCCGGTCCGGCGCGCCGGCGGGAACGATCTCGGCACGGAACCGGTCTTCAAACCGCGCGAGTGCTTGTCGAGCCTTTTCAATTCTATTCATCATTTCCCGTTCCTTTCTGGTTTGCCTTGCTCCCAACATGGCGGCCTGCTTGCGGGCCGCCTTGCGGGGAGCAAATCCCCGCCGCCATTGTACCGCTGCCGCGCCTCGGCAGCAGTCAACTCCTCAATGCCCTTACCCCTATGCACTATACCCCAATAGGTCTCTGGATGGTTCCCTACACCCCAACACACGGTATCGCCCGGGGAGACTATAAGTTGTACAGTCCCGCCGTTAAGATCATCACCATATTCGCGATGGCTCCGATAACTGCCCCCCGTGATCGTTGGCCTAGCGTCTATCGGCCAACTTATTACACGCGCAACCCAAGGCTTTTCATCACGGCATGTGATTACTACCCTTTGCTCCATCATTGTTCGTCTGTTTTTGGTTCCCGCACCTAAGGTGACGGTCGCCTCATCGGTTGCGATTGTGTAGCTCACGTTCTTCATCACTCGTCCTCCTTGTGCTCAAAACACGCCATGGGTTGCCCTTGCTAATCAATACTGATCGGGCAGTAGCAAGGTTGTGCCCTACCGATTGCCCTGGGTGTCAATAACTGCGTCGGTGATGATCCACAGCTTGGTGCCATCGGATAGGGTGTATGCGCTCAGGAGTCGACTGCCGTCAATCAGCGCCTGATCGTTAGCTTCCTTGTCGTCAGCGCAGACTTCGCCCCAGTCGCCCAAGACGTGTTGCCGTAAATACTTCAAGCCGTTGGCGCTATTCTGGCACAGGGCCTCGAGTGCGCCGGGTGTAGCCACGATTGGACCGAGACGGAATCGGACTTTTTCTTTTGTTTTCATGGTAGTTTCCTCCCTTCCTGGTCTTGTTCCCGACACGGCGGCCAACCCTAGCCGCCTTGCGGGGAGCAAGCTCCCCGCTGCCATTAGCGCTGCGGATCAAGCAGATCCGCCTGGGCGCGATTCTGCGCCGCAAACGCCCGGCATTCCGCCGCCTTGTCAGCACAGATAACGTCCTGGCCGGCATAGATGGGTTTAGCCGCCTGGCGCAGGTGCGCCGCAGCGCGCTGCTCCTGCTGTACTGCCAACACCCGTAGTTGCGCCGCCTTTAGAGCGTCCTTGGTTTGTTTTGTCATCACTCGTCCTCCTCTTTCGGTTTGTCCACATACCGCTGCCGCGCCTCGGCAGCGGTCAACTCCGCAATGGTCTGGTCTATGTTGACCACACCCCAATGGGCCTCTGTGTCATGGCCGCGATGGTCCTTTTGGCCCCACCGCACAATATCGCCGGGATAGGCCATGATCTCTACCTCGCCTCCGTTAGGGGCGCCGGTGTATGCGTGACGGCCTATGTAGGCACCCCATGTGATCGTCGGCTTATCACCCACAGGCCAAGCGATTATACGTCCAATCCAGGGCTTGCCGTAGCGGCGCGCGTTGTACGCGCCAAAATCGACCGCCACCCTCACCTTGGCGGCGGGCTGTCCCGTTCGGCGCGCCAGCTCATCCGCCACGGCATCCCTTAGCGCAACCAGCTGATCGGTGTCAGCCGCATCCAGCGCCCCTGCAGATAGTATGGTCATTATCATGTTTCCTCCCTTCTGGTCTTGTTCCCGACACGGCGGCCAACCCTGGCCGCCCTGCGGGGAGCAAGTCCCCGCCTATTTTGTCACTCGCGGCAAAATACATTGAGGCCCAACTGGGCCCCGCTCTCGAGCGCAACTATGCCCTCGCTCGTGGCAATGATCTGCGTCTTGCCAGATTTGGACGGGCCAAACCGCTTGCTGAGGTCGACTTGGATGACCAGTATCTGGTTTTCGATCGTGTAGCTTACGTTCTTCATCACTCGGTCTCCTTTTTGTTGTTGGCCTAGTTAACACAGGAATCCCAGGTCTTGTAGCCGAGCCATATCCTCTGCGCGCGCCTCATCGGGATACTGCTCCCGCCATGCGGATAGTCGCAAGGCGGCGCGGACGGTCAGCCGGATGTACCTGCCTGCGTTGTCCTCACGACTGAGGTGGCGCAGGTCCTCAGCCTGGGCAAGGAGCGCGCGTATCGCTTGGCGCTCCTTGGCGCCCGGATGCTCGGTATCGTACTTGGCGCGCCGCTCGGCATCCCAGTCGTCAGACCACATCACCCGCATCCCGCTCTGTGTCGTGCCCATGTGAGCGTACATCGAGGCCGGGATATCGTCCAGCTTGCCCGCCTTGATAAGCCGCGCGGCCTCGGCCGCCGGCAGCGCGCCCTCCGCCTCGCTGTCAAGCAGGGGATAGCGGCCCCTATACCAGATAGTGCCGTCACTGCGCACCGTCGCGTTGGGCACGTGCACGACTATTCGCCCGCCGCGTATTGCTACTACTGCCTTATTCTTCATGAGCTTTATACCCTCCCTTGGTTGCCCTGTCCACCTACCTCTATTTTACACGACATATCCCGCATATGTCAAGTCTTTTTTTGCGGCCCGTAAACCGATGGCGCGTATGGATATATGGACGGATAGGTTTGGCCCAGGGAAATTCTTGTAGAAATAGAAAAGGGCCCTCATGGGCCCCAACGGCAAGAACCGTCCACCTCCGCAGCAGCGGATTGATCTTATTGTAGCCCGGCCGAAGGGCAGTTGTCAACCGGATCATGTTCAGGCGATTCCGCCGCGACGGGAAATCGCTGCAGTAGCTCAATAGTGGCGTTAAAACGTTTTAACGTTTTGACGTTTTGACGTTAAAGCGTCTCGGCGCCCAGCCCCGGGGGGGGAAGGGGGGTTAGGGGGGTTAGGGGGGGGTGAGTGGTGGCAAATATGGTTTAGGGTGTATTAGAGATACCTTAGATATCTTATATTTGTAGTTTTGGTAGTTTTGGTAGTTTTTGAGCTAAAAGACTCTGGTTGCCTGGTAATACATGTCCAGATATAAGATAGGGTGGATTTCATATATGTATCATAATTCGCAGTTTTGGAAAAACAGAAGGGTTGTTTGCCGGCGCGCTGCGCATGTTCCCTGGGAAAAAAATACCTACGCGTAAGTAGGTTTTGGGCCGCATCCGGGCTTTGGCGGAGGGCGTTAAGTACACGTGTTCTTGGGCCGAGGCCTGGAAACCGCGCAACCTTACTCGTGGCGGTGCTTTAGCCTTTGGCGCGGGCGCGAAGTACACGCGTTCTTTGCCCTGGTCTGGGCCCTGGCCCCGGGCTGTGTCTAGGCCTTGGACCGGGTCTGGGAGCCGAGCCGGGCTGTTCCTTCAATTTGACGTACTCAGGCTCGGTCCAGCCGGCTTGTCACATCAGCCAGATAGGCGCACGCGGTGACCGCTTGCCTCAAAACAGCTGGGGCCGATGATAGTTCGGGGGGCTTATACTGTGAGGTTGGGTAATGAGTACTTGCGCTCATGCGCTGGTATGCGCTGAGGCGTATCCGCGCATAGGGTAAGTTGTTGAAACATAAGGGTTTATAGGTTTCATGCGCCAGTATGCGCTGGGGTGGATAGGCACTATGCGGGCGCTGCCGGCCCTCAAACTGTTCGGCAACGCCCAGCATAGTCATGGCGCCGCGGATATAGGGTTCTGGCCTTGGGCCCTGAGCCCTGAGTCCTAAGGCCAGGCCCACACGGCGCGGGGCCGAGTTTCGTCCACTGCGACGCAAGGACGGAGTATAGCCCTGGCCGGCGTCCTTGTCAAGCAAGCCGGCAGGGGGGCGTGCTGGCCTTCCTGGCCTAGGGCACCGGCGCCCGTGCGTCCTTGACCAGCGCATCACGTCGCGCGATTACGATAATGCTGTGCGCTGGGTCGCCGTCGTGCCGCTCGGTCCGCGAGGCGCTCGCCATGTTGCTTGCCGGCTAACTACGGCGGTCGCCCGGGCCGTCGTGCCGCTCGGTCCGCGACTTAGCACGCCAAGCGGATGCTTATCGAGGGCGGCGGCGTCCAGGGCGGTGTGGACCCCTTCCACCTGTGCGCTCTTTCCCTGGCTGTCGCCGCGAGGGTCGGTTGCGCCCTTCGGCTCGCGCTCGTGACCGGCGGCCTCTACCGATTGCTTGCGACGCAGATCGGCGAAGGCTACTAGAACGCTCGGTCCCACCGCCGGGTCCTGCCGCTCGGTCCGTGACTTAGCCGGCACGGCCCGTATGGCCGTCGGCGGGGTGGGGGCGTTACGGTTCGGTTCTGCGTGCCGGCGTCCTAGTTTGCCGGAGATTGCCGGAGATTGCCGGAGATTGCGGCAGGTGTCGGCACCCACACCGTGACGCAAGGCCGCGGCCTAAGCCCAGCAGCCCACCTTGTCCTCCCGCCCCTCTTCCCTGTTGCAGTTTCCACCGAGTACCACCCCAAAATACCACCACGCGCTGGACACTTTATCGAGTGTTGGATGTAACCTATACCTTACACCGACGCCAGTGGTTTGAGGTCCTCGGATGATAGTTAACAGTTTGCCGCGCCAATGGTTACGAGGCCTTTCGGCTTAATAGCTACTGGATTCCAAATGTAACCGATACCTTACATTTCGATGATGGTGTATGGGTGCTGGGATCGACCTACCGCAACGCTGTGCCACAAAAATACCTAACGTTAGGTAGTAACGGTCAATATCCGATAGGCGCTTGTTGCAGTTTTGTTGCAGTTCCGGTCGGACCTGTCGCACGAGCGCGGAACCTGCAACAACGCAACGGCTTTATTCTCAGCTGTTTATGGCTTTCCGGCCTGCGCCAATACTTTTTTGCACCGCCAAAGTGCCCCGTCCAGTTGCGCAGTTCCCAAAACAGCACTAAAGTTCCACTTCTGGTACTGCAGTTCCCTTCCTCACGCTCCGCCGCCCGAGTTCCTTGAGGGAGCACCGAGGCCTCGACGGCCACAGAGGCCCTGCCGGACATTTTTTGTCCGGCAGGATGCTCGATCCCCTGTGTGCCGAGTTTGCAACCGGCAGTAGGATTGAGTATCATGTCGGCAAGAAAAAGGTGAGGAGGGTGCGATGGTTGACAAACAATTGCTTCGCGATTTAGCCGGCACGAGGCGCTCGCCCTCGGATGCTGGGGCGTACAACAGATTCTCTGAGGCATACTTGCGTTTCAGAACATTATTTGACGAGTATATCCGGCGTGCTGGTCGTCCTAAGAACAAGGTCCCTAAGGCCAGGCCAATAACTGAGGTTTTCAGGCGGAAGGGGAAGTGACTTCTCTGCCGGCTAGGGGCGCATTGTTTCCGTATTGTTTCTTTTTTTCTGTCTTTGTCCAATATCCCCAGGGGTGTTGGGCGCTTTTTCGTTTCCATTTCGTTTCCATGCACCTAGGGGGAATCAATTCATTGAGGGCGCAATATCACGCTTATAGGCGCAAATCTTCGCCATGAGGGCGCAATATCGCGTGTTGCTTCATCGGGCCTGTCTTCCGTGTCGGCGGATCAGACCCGCCCAGGACCGCCACTAGCGGCTTGTTGATATTGTTTGTCCTGTGCTGTATACTATGAGCAGGCACAACCGGAGGGCACATGATGGAAACTGACAGGCAGACACGCTTTATCCCGGCCACGAAGTGGTCGCAATATCACCCGTGGCCCTCGATTGGCGGATTGCGCTGGCTGATTTCCTGCGCAGCCGAGAACGGCTTTTCCCGCTGTATTCGGCGCGTAGGCGGTCGCGTACTTATCTCGGAGGCCGATTTCTTTGCATGGGTTGATGAGCACGGCAAAAGCAACGGCCCATACCAGCGCCGTTAGCTTTCTCCGCAGAAATGCGTCTTTCTGCGCAGAAATGCCTTTTTTCTAACTCCTTTCTACACAACAATCTTCGTCGTTGGACGCGCCCTTGCGGAGGCTCCGTCACGCATAGCCGCCGGCGGGCGGGCTCCCCTTTGCCGTGCGAAATAACTTGCGAATCTACTAATTTGGAACTAAATTATTCAGATTTAGTATACCAAGGCGGGTCTCCGGGGTCGATCCACCTGCGTCTAGCATATCCTGCAGAGAAAAGTGCGTACGCATTTGGGGCGGGAAAGCCCCGAAAACAGGGGCTTCAAAGAGATAAATACGTACGGGCATGGTACTTTTGGTGGTACGGAAGGTGTATGGCGGGGGTACTTTGAGGGTATTTTGAGGGTATTTTGAGGGTATGGCGTTGGCCTCCGAGCGTGGCAGGGCATATCCCTGCAGGCGCACACTTATAGGCGGCCCGTAGGCGACCTGTAGCCGGCCCAAAGACGGCCCCGATAGACCAAGCCGTGTAATGTATGCTATACTTCCAGTATGGATGCCAGGACGCGGTCTCAGATACGCCAGAAGGCAGTATTTCTCGAGGACCTCGCCAGGACCGGCAACGTGAGCTTGGCGGTACAGGCTTGTACAGTCTGCCGCAGGACGCTCGAAACCTGGCGGAAAAACGATCCCGAGTTTGCCGAGGCGTGGGAAGATGCGGTTGACACAGCGACGGAGCTGCTCGAGGGCGAGGCGCGGCGTCGGGCGTTCGAAGGGTGGGACGAACCGGTATTCCGCCAAGAAAAGCAAGTTGGGGTTATCCGCAAGTACAGCGACATACTACTGATTTTTCTACTAAAAGCCCTGAAACCCAACAAGTATCGGGATCAGGCCACACTCGAGCATACTGGTCAAGGGCTAGTGTTTCGGATTGATCTGACCCCGCCCCCGCTGCCTGATCAAATAACCAATGGAGCTTCACGTGTCGAAGTCCTCGAAGACGACGGCCAAAAGCCGGTTGATTGATTCGCTGGTCAGACAGATCTCGTCTTCTGACGGCCCGCCCAAAAAGACCGAATATATCGACTACCACCCCGCCGGCCAGACTTTGGCAGAGTTCCATGCCGATCACTCGTTTGTCCGAGGCATGCGCGGCCCGTTTGGCACTGGCAAGTCTGCGGCCATGGTGATGGAGATATTCCGGCGGGCAAACGAGCAAGAGCCCCATCAAGGTGTGCGTCGCACTCGCTGGGCGGTTATCCGCAACACGACGCCTGAGCTGCGGACCACAGCAATCAAAACCTGGCAAGAATGGATACCGGAACGGGTGTGTCCGTTTCGATGGTCACCGCCGTTGACGGCCTCTATGCGCGGGTTCCCGCACGCAGACGGCAAAACGACAATTGATATGGAGGTGATATTCCTGGCTCTGGACACCGAAAAGGATGTCCGCCACCTGCAAAGTCTCGAGCTGACCGGCGCCTGGATCAACGAAGCCCGGGAAGTCCCGAAAGCTATCCTGGACGATCTCACAGGCAGGGTCAACCGATATCCGGCCAAGAACAAAGGCGGTCCGACGTGGGGCGGTGTGATCATGGACACGAACCCGCCGTCAATTCGTCACTGGTGGTATAGGCTGGCTGAGCAAGAGCAACCCGACAACTGGCGGTTTTTTGGACAACCTGCGGCGCTTATCCGGGAGCCGGACGGCACATATTCTGCTAATCCGTTGGCCGAAAACGTCCAGAATCAGCCGCTGGGCTACAAGTATTGGCTTATGATGATCCCTGGCAAGGACCAGGACTGGATCAACGTCCGTGTGCTAGGCGAATATGGGGCGATTTTCGAAGGCCGGGCTGTGTACGAGGCCACCTGGCGCGATAGCGTTCATGTTGCTAAAGAACCGATAGGGATTTATAAGGGTTTGCCATTGTACCTGGGCTGGGACTTTGGCCTTAGTCCGGCATGTACGATAAGCCAGATAACGCCCTCGGGCCGGTTGAACACGATCCGGGAATATGTGGCAACCGACAGCGGGCTGCAGCAGTTTGTGACTGATGTTGTCCGGCCAGCTTTGTTGACAGAGTTCTCTGGTATGCAGATTATCAGCCGATGCGACCCATCGGGCCAGCAACGGTCTCAAGTAGACGAGATGACCTGTCTTGGCGAGTTAAACAGGTTGGGTATCCTGACGGAACGCGCGTCGACCCAGGATCTTGTTATGCGTCGGGATGCTGTGAACTTCTGGTTGACGCGGATGGTGGGAGGCAAACCCGCTTACCAGCTTGACCCGCGATGCTCTGTGCTCCGTGAAGGGTTCAACGGCGGCTACCAATTCAAACGTGTCAGATCGGTTCTGGGCGACACGTACAAGGACGAACCCGACAAAAACGAGTACAGCCATGTAGCGGAAGCCTTGCAATACTCTCTTTTGGGGTTGTCTACAGGGTTCCCTGGGGGCGCCCAACCGGATCGCCAGGAAGGTGCGGCATGGCCGCAGACAGATGGTTGGGCGGCAGCCGTATAACCTGTTAATTTGACAAAGAACCGATTTTCTGTTACAACTGACATAGTGTAGAAAACAGGTTCCGTGATAATTAGGGTCATAGAACCTGTTTTTTTGTTTCGAGGAGACGGTTAGATGGCGTTTAGTGCGGCTTCAACGCTAATCAAGACCAACGCTGACATCGAGCGCGACCAGCAAAAGACCTATGACGAGTTGCGTAAACTCACCGAGCCTGAGTCGCGCACTGGTCTGTATAACCATCTTCTTGACATGTTCAACCAAGCCGTATCTTTCAGGGATGAGATGGGGATAACAGACCGGCTTTACAAATGCCGTAGACAACGGGACGGCGAGTACGACCCTGACAAACTAGCCAAAATCAGAGAGCAAGGCCGGTGCCAGACTTTTTTCAACATCACTGACACCAAATGTTCGACCGCAGAAAGTTGGATGCAAGATGTGATGGGCCATCCGGGGCCGGACACATTCTTCAAACTTCATGCAACACCCGTCCCGTCGCTACCCGAGAACGCACAAAGAGAAGTTGTCGAACGTGTGGTAGCGGAGTTCTCGGCCCGTACTGCGCAACCCTCAACCTTGGCCCAAGACGGGTCCCCCGCAGCCCCCGAGCCAGTTACACCGCCCGATGTCCAGCAGTTTGTATTAGACCTTTACGACAAAACCTTGATCGAGGCGCAAAAACAGGCCCAGAAATGTGTCGACCGGATGCAACAACGGATCGAAGATCAACTTGCGGAAGGGGATTTTTACGAAGCGTTAGACGAGTTTATCCAGGACCTTTGCACATTCCCCTTGGCTATCCTCAAAGGGCCTACAATACGACAACGGCGTCATATGAGATGGGATGGGGACAAGATTGTTGTGTCGGTAGAGGCAATCCCTACCTGGACCTGTATATCGCCATTTGACTTTTATCCGTCGCCTAGCGCTCGGACGCCGCAAGACAGTTATATTTGTGAGGTGGTAGAGTTTGACCCAGCCGATCTGAGCCTGATGCGTGGCGCAGAAGGGTGGAACACAGAGGCTTTGGACGCGATCCTGAACGAGCACGCCGCGGGCCGCACGCCCGGCCTGCCTGGCACCGCCCCGAAAGGTGTTCAAGAGCGCGCCAGGCTGGAAAGTCATGAACCGCCTGACCGATCATCGGCAAAGACCGCTGTAATCCGCGCAGTAGAAGTCTGGGGCAGCATCCAGGGCAGCTTTCTTAGCGGTTGGGACATAAAAGTCGATGACGACAACGATTTCTACGAGATCACGGCTATTTTGATTGGAGAACATATTGCTTACCTGATCGACAACGCCGATCCGCTGAAACGGCGCCCTTACAGCGCGACGGCTTATACAAAAGTCCGAGGTAGCTTATACGGCAAAGCGCTCCCCGAGAAGATGCGCGATTGTCAAGAGAACTCAGCGGCTACAAACCGCCATTTGATTGATAATATGGCAATTGGATCGGGGCCGCAGGTTGTTCAAGACCTGGATAGCATAGAAGCTGGCGAACATCCTAGACGTATGTTCCCGTGGAAGATTTGGCAGTGGCATAGCCGGCGGGCCAGCACTGCCGGAAAACCCATAGAATTTTTCCAACCAGACATCCACACCGGAGAGCTTATTGCTGCCGCAGAACATTTTGAAGAAAAGGCTGATGATCGGACCCTGATCCCGCGGTACGCTCATGGGAACGAACAGATAAGCGGGGCGGGGAAAACAGCAGCCGGTCTGAGCATGTTAATGTCTGCGGGCGCACGTGGTATCAAACGTGTAATAGCGCATATGGACCAGGATGTGTTGAAAACCACCATTGAACGGATATTCGCGTGGAACATGAAATATCTTGACGATACCAGCATTAAAGGAGACGCATTTGTCGTACCGCGCGGCGTGTTGGCGACACTTGTCCATGAGCAGACCCAGTTGCGGTTGCAAGAGTTTTTGTCGCGCACGTTAAACAGCATTGACCAACAAATCATGGGTATCGAAGGACGTGCGGCAGCGTTACGGAAATCTGCGGAAGGGCTTGATCTTCCTGTTGAAGATGTTGTGCCTTCCGACCAAGAGTTAAAGGCCCGGTTCGAGCAGAACGTGCAAAACCAGATGCCTGAACCGGCCCCAGGCCCAGATATGGGTGGTGGGGCGCCAGCGTTGGCTGGTCCACAAGCTACCGCGAGGTTTGCATGATGAAAGTGTATGAGACGCCTGGCAAAGAGGTGTTGGAAGCTATGGCCCAGTTGTCGGGCAACCCACTTTTCCAAAGGATACTTGATTGGACTTCTTTGTCTTTAGCCATCGAGACGCAGCGGGTGATAGACGAAGGGGACGATGTGGCTCGTGGTCATTGCCAAGCGCTATCAGAGTTTCTGGCTTACGCTGCGAGCCACGTTCCACGTGAAACGTTAGGAAAATGAACTGTAAGGAGTAACCGAAATGGCTAGAGGTGAAAGACCGAATTTCAGTGTAGGCGAGTTGACTATCAACGAGACGCTCCTGACCGCGACCGCCGCAGAACTCAACACGCTTGATTTGAGCGCCGTTGGGGCCGAGATCAAGGTCAAAAAAATCCCGATTGCGTTCGGGGACGGCGTCTCCGAAAACAAGATGGGCTGGGACTTGCCAAGTACGGCAATAGTTCTGGACGTTCTGCTGAACATCAGCGTTGTCGAAGCGACTGGCGCGACGAAAACCATTGATATTGGGACAGACGGCGCCGGCAGCAACGACCCTGACGGGTTTGCAGACGCAGTTTCTGTTGCAGCTGCGGGCCTTGTCAGGCCGGGCGTTGCGCTTGATGGCACGAGCAACTGGTATGCGGCAAACACGCGCGGCGTACTGTTGTCGATGTATGTGGCTGGCACAAACGCCGACGACCGTGGCCTATATTCCGAGATGCCCGACCTTACCAGTGGCGGAGAAGAAATCTCGTGGACGCCGGGCAGCAACGATTTTGCGGAGCTTGCGGCAGACCTTCTTGTTGTTTACATTGAACTGGCCTAACAACACGAACTCCGGCCTGTAGCCGGATTTTTCGTATAGGGTATATCAACCGAGAGGCCCGTATAGGAGTTTGCGGAGACCTGAATGGTTGGCATACCCGGACTATGGACACTTTGGCCCAAGGCCCGTATAAAACACGGACACCTTGAATCAAGGCCCACACAAGGAGATAGGCAGATGGCAACAAAAGCTGAACTGGACAATGTGCCAACCCAGGTACGGGAACGGTTTGAGGCCGCCCAGAAAGCTGTGACGGCACAAGAAACAGGTGACGCTGGAAACGTTACCCCCGAACCGGCACCGGATACCGGACATCCAGAAAGCGGTCCGACGCCTGTTGTTGAACCAGCACAGGGGTCTGAGACAACGCCCACGGAACCGAGCCCGACGCCGGAACAAGGGGTAGAACCGGCCCAGCCGCCTGAAGAACCAGTAGGAGACGAGGATAATTTTGAAGCGCAAAATGTACGGTTGAAAAGCGCGTTAGATACGCTTCAGGGGAAGTATAACAAAGAACTTCCCCGGAAAACCGCTAAGGTTAAGGAGTTAGAAGAAAAGTTGAAACGCGCAGAAGAGCAGTTTGCCGCGGTTGAGACACGTTTGGTTGAACGATTGTTACAATCGACCTCGGCCTCGGCCCCAACCACAATTGCAAAAGACCAACTGCTGACTGACGACGCGTTACGCGACCAGTACGGGCTGACCAACGAGCAGATTGAATCTGCTCCGCTAGAGTTGTTTGAAAGTATATCTCAGATGATTCGTCGGGACGCCCGCGAGGTTGCCAAACAAGTCGCGCAGGAACAGTTGAAACCTGCTGAGGACCGGTTTGAGGCGCAAGCCAAACGCCGGTTTTTCGAGCAGTTGTCGCAACACGTTCCTGATTGGTCTGAGATTGATCAAAGTGAAGAGTGGAAAGATTGGTTGGGCCAGTATGACGTTATGCGGATGGCAACCCACAACGAAATGCTTCAACAAGCTGAAGCCGATTATAACGTTGATACTGTTGCAACGCTTTTCAACACGTTCAAACGCGAGACTCAACCCGTTGCGCAACCGTTACCTCACCCTACAGCTGCCGCGCCAACCCCATCTGTCTCGTCTCAGGTGATGCCGCGGCCCCCGGCAAATGTGCCCCGGACGCCTGAGCCGACCATCTCCGCCGCTGAAGCGGCAAACATGCTCCAGGATGTCGTGAAGGGGGTGTACGGCCCCATTAACGGTCCTCGGGCAACAGAAATCAGAAACCGGATCAAGGCAGCCCAAGAGAAAGGGTTGGTAGCCTGACACTAGGGGTTTTCTCCTGATGTAGGCTGCCGTATATCCGATATCTTTGGAGCAGCCCGTTAGGAGAGAACCATGGCAGAAGCTGTGTACCCTATAGTGGCAGGACACCCAGTCCTGTCAGGGAGCGTGATCCCGGAACTGTTTGCGGCAGAGTTCAACATTGAACTTTACAGTAAAACAGTGTTTGGCGAGATCGCGAACACCAAGTATGAAGGAACGTTCAAAAATCATGGGGATAAACTAACAATCCCCACGATGCCGGATATTCCTGTCCGAAAATATATCAAAGGCCAAAAGCTCGTTTATACAAAGAACGAGCCTGGCACTGTGGTGATGAACATTGATCAGGGCTTCTATTGGGCGTTTCCCGCAAACGCGCTTGACCAAAAACAGGCCCAGTTCGATTTTGTCCCGCCGTGGATGGCCCATGGCACCAAGAATGTGCAGATCGAGATTGATAAAGAGGTTCTCGCGTATACCTACGCCCAGGCCCATGTAAGCAACACGGGTGCATCGGCTGGTATCGAATCTGGGAATATCAATCTTGGCGCTGCAACCGCGCCACTTCAGCTTACAGCGTCAAACGCCGTCAGGGTGGTTTTGGATGCGGCATTGGTGCTTGACGAACAAAATGCTGACGACGATGGTCGCTATATGGTGCTTCCCCTTTGGGCCACGCAGATGATCAAGGACAGTGATATCAAAGTCACTAGCTTGACTGGCGATAGCACAAGCCCTATCCGTAATGGCCGAATCGGGATGATCGACAGGTTCAAAATCTTTGGGTCCAACAATCTCCATACCGGAACCGATACGGTCAAGGTGTGGGATGCTGTATTTGGTCAGATGGACGGGTTGTCGTTTGCAGCCCAGCTTACGGCCAGTGAGCGGTTCATGGACAATGACGATTTCGGCGAGAAAGTCCGTGCGCTTGTTGCGTATGGACGCAAAGTTGTGAAACCTGCGTTGATCGGTCATCTGTACCTTCGTGGCGCATCCTGACCGTAACCATTTGCGATAATCGCAACAAGAAAGGAGGGCCATACAATGGCCGTGTCAACTTTTAACCTGCGAGTAGGCGACTCTGTGACAGTGCCTATCGCCCTACCGCCAGACCATGCGGGCGGGCTAGTGTTTTTGAGGAAACGGATCAATTTCGCCAAATGGCGCGATTGGTCTCGTGATGTCGAGACAGATTCGCCTAAGGCCGCTGATATCCTTCAGCTTTTCAATATCCCGAAAGGCACGAAAGTGCTTACCGTCGGGACACATATTGAAGTTGCTGATTCGGCAGTCACCGACTTTGATATTGGCGATGCTACTGCGCTTGACACATGGATCGACGGCGGCACTGGCGCTGTAGCCGATGTGTTCGATGATTCAACGGACCAGGAAGCTGCTGGCGTCTTTTACGCGACCGCTGATGTGATTGACCTCGAGCTCAAAACCGGAAATCCGACTACGCTTGTGCTTACTGTGACGGCAGCTTGTTACAGCTACCGCGCTGACGGTTAACCACAACCGGGCACGACGGGATATTGCGCCCAGGCTATACGATGCAAGACGACTGACCCTTGTCCTGCACACGGAACCCTGAGTGCTTGGGCGCATTCCCTTTGAACTACTGTGAAAGGATCTTGGTATGGAAAGGCCCGAACGATATACGATCTCTGTTATAACGGCTGCCGGCGGTGGCGCCACGGCATATTTCCCTGCCGCGCAAGGGCGGGTGCTTAGAATCGCTTATACAAAAGTGGATTTTGCCGATGGGGTGGACTTTGCCATTACCACAGACAAGACAGGGCAAAATGTCTGGACCGAGAACAACGTAAACGCTAGTAAAGCTATTTGTCCCCGGCAACCGACCCACGACCCGGCTGGTGCGGCATCGTTGTACGCTGCGGCAGGCGAACCCGTTGAATGTCACATCTGGGTTGCTGGCGAACGGATCAAAGTTGTGGTTACGGCAGGGGGCGCATCGAAATCCGGTACGTTTGAGGCGATTATCGGATAAACCGGTTTGGTTACAGGGTAGCGAAAGGATGGTGGTTATATGGCAACGCGATATTTGATGAGAAACGACCGAGCGACATTCCTGTGGACACCGGAACTTGCGGCCCAGAATGATATGCAGGAAATAACGCGGGATCAGGTTACCGGCCAGGAACCTTTGCCCTCAACGCGGGTTATCGCAGAGTCTGTAGACAGCGAACCCGAGGCTGGGCCAGATGTCGGGCCCGAGATCGAGGCAGTTGAGCCAACCGAAGTATCGCATGAGACCGAGCCCGTAGCCGACCACGGTCCAACAAACCGGTTGGGTGGCCGTCCACGGACAAAATCGACAATAGATAGGTTGCGGACACGCCCGGCGCTGATGGCGTATGCCATTACACATTTTGGCTATGAAATGCCGCCAGACCTTACAGTAGACGGTATGCGCAGACAGTTGAAAGAACTCGAATCCGAGCGGGAGGAACGTGTCGGGACAGGGAGATAGCCGGATGAACCGTTATATCAGGATTTTGGTAATCAGTTGTCTTGTTCTATGTTCTGTTGGGATAGGGTCGAACCCTCGATACATTGAGGAACTTTGTGTTGGTGGGGGCTATGGCGATTCGGTTAACGGTGGCGCTGACTTCGAGAAAGACGGCCAGATCAACACGGATGGTGGCGTCGATATCGGTACAGGCAAACTTTACAAAATCGGCGGGGTTCAGATAAATAGCGACGCATTGTCTGATACCGCAAGCATTGGAATGCTTGACGAAGCAGAGACCATCACTGGCGATTGGGTTAACATCGCACATCCTTGGGATGACGGCGACGTGGCTGATCAGCTAACAATAGACGGGAGCGCTATCGGCCAGACCACCAAATTGACATATCTCCAAGTTGACGAAGACGGCCTTGACGTTGACCCGACAGGCGACGCCAACGCCGACCTGATAACTGTAGGGGTGACCGGCACACCCAAACTGTCCTGGGACGAGGCGGGCGATGAATTTGATTTGAACAAAAACCTGACTATTGGTGGTGATCTTACTGTGGGCGGCGGCAACATCATAAACGCTGGAACAATTAGTATAGATACAAGCGCTGCGGCATTGTGCGTTAACAACAATTTCTCAGGGTTAGGGTCATTTATCCGATCGCCTACAAATGTGAATCTGTCCCTGTTCCCCGGTGCCACAAACCAGATATTGGGTCTAATGGCCAGCGGCACGAGTTACGTCCAGCTAAACCGGTGGGGCGGCACTGGCGGGGTCAAAGCCTATAATGGCGGATCAACTGAGATCTGGAGATTTGACAACTCGGGCAACCTGCAACTGGACGGCGACCTTGCTGTAGATGGTCTTCAAATAGGAGCAACGGCAGATCCAAATCTTATCACACTCGATCCAAACAACAAAGTCCTAATCAACGGGGGTTTACAAGTAACAGGCAATTTGTGCGCAGAAGGAACGATTTATGGAGATGGCGGAGCAGAAGCCTACGGGATGTTAAGGAAAGTGGTAAACGATGTAGATGGGAAAACATGTTCAATTGCCGAAACTGAGACAGTACAAACTAATGCAGGAGCGGGCGGCGCAGGCGTTTGGAATCTTCCAGAAGCAAGTACAGCTATCGGAATGTCTTATACTTTTGTTGTTTTAGCAATACAGAATATGGACGTTAATCCTGACAATGCAGACAGGATTTTAGGTTTAACAAACGCTGTCGGTGACGCAATTCGATCCTCTACACATGGAAATACTGTAACATTACTCGCCGTCAATAATTCATTTTGGGTTGTTACTGGTAGTTATGGAACATGGACAGACGTAAACTGAGGAGGGGAAATGTATAAGATTCTGTTTTTTGTTGCTTTGGCTATCCCGATAGCTATAGGGTCGACAGTTGTGATTGCCCAGGAATCACCAGCTTTCAAACATCCAAAAGCAATCATCACGATCATGAATCGAGATGCTGTGAGGGTAGTTCATATTTTAGAATCGTTATTGACCCAAGAACAACTAGATGCAATCGAATTGGCTCTGAAACCGCCCCTAGATGAGGCAAAACGGAAAGAAGTTGCCAAACGATGGTTGCAGGATGCTTTTATGGCTGGTTGGGAAGATGATTCCGAAATTGTTAGAGCGATTAAAACAATAACAAAAGAAGAAATAGTTGAGATACCAAAACCCTAAAGAAAGGATCAATAATGGAACCAACTTCAATCTTAAGTGTTGGTCTAGTTATGCTTGCTTTCTCTGCACCAATAACAGCGGCTATTATCAGACTTGTACCTTCCAGGAAAAACAAAAACAACCCTGGGATAAAATATATAGGAAGAGAGGCTTTTGAGATTTTTCAAGAAAGCGCCCAGAGACAACTAACAGAGATCAAAGATGAGATAACTCGAATCTGGCAAGCCTTGGATAAGCTGAGGGAAGCAGTCTCAGGCGGAAAATAACATGGCAATACAATATCTACCACCTGTAGGGAACTGGCTCCAAAGGAAAAATCCGTGTGCCGAGGGGCCGCTGAAATCCGACATCTGGGCGCAACTTGCTAGAGAAATCAATCGTCGTCGGGAGTTTGTTGGACAAGACAAAACAGATTTCAGCTGGTTGCATGCCAACCCCGAGAACAATGCTCTAGTAGGCCAAGATGATGGAACCGCATTTTTCTTAGGTCGCCGAAACGCGCGTGACATGATAAGACAACTTTTACATGAAAAGACAACTAGCATTGAATACTGTGCCGCACATGGGGGTGCGAAGTTCGGTACCCAATATCGGTGGGCGGACGCAGACGGGACGAGTTATTCTGGGCCAACAACTGTATCACATCCGTTTGCCTTTAACCTAACCGAGTCGTGGCAACAGTCTGTTTACGACATTCGCACTATTATAGATCATCTTTGCTATATTTCTTCAGTTGCCGAAGAGATCGAGTGGCCTCCGACCACTGAAGGAGATCATTATGTGGGGGTTTTTTCTGCTACGTCCCCATTCGAGGGTTGGTGGGGTACGGAGGGGGCTGTATATGATCCCGATAGTCCCTATTCAGAGTATTCGGATCGTTTGTATGTAAGCGCCGCAAGCGGGGGGTGGCCGCCACAGCCATACACGGAACTACGCCCATTGTTCCCTGACAAAATAAACCCTAATATATCCCATGATGGTTCGTCTGGCTGTCCATACCTCGTGGATCGTATATATCCGACATGGCAGTATATTTTTGAATATCTTGCCGACTATACTTTTCGTGTACTTCTAAATCCACTTGTTTGGATTGACACGCCTCCCGGCTCTTTTTTTATGGGGCAAGTTGGTTTAGAAACAAAGTATTATGCTACATTTGCCATATTTTTTCATTGGAATTTTTGCTGGGCCACAAACCGTTATTTCTTAATAGGCAACTGGTGGGGCGATAATGACATTCCGGCCCAACTCAAGTTTGTAAGATATGACCAATGCCAGGAGCTTGTGCCAGCAAGCTGGGCGCCAGATATGCTGTTCAGAACATTTAGGGGGTCTTACAGCGACCCTACCGTTTCCCCTTCTGCCACAACAATACCGGCAGGAGAAAGCGTTCACAACGTTATTTTGCCGGGCGGAGACGATTTTAGAATTGTAATTCAACCACAACTCAATTCCGCAGAACCTGATATGGTAGCTTGGTTTAATCTACGTTCCGGCGTACGCGCCTGGGGAGACTATCTTGAAGCAGCTCCCTGGCACACGCAGTCAGGGAACCTATTATTTATTCGGCAATTCGTAACATTAGAAATGAAGTTGCCACACGAGAGCGAATGGCACAAGTAAACAAGGGATTTGGTATGCCACTTGTTTTATGTGAAATAAGCAACCCAGAGTTCGAGTATATCCTATCGCTGGCTTGGGGCGGCGGTGACGGTGTGATCCGCAATGATGGCGATGAAGGCCAGGTTGTTGCAGAAGATCCCCCCTCGATGAAGGTCGAGGTAGGCACGTTTCGGGGTTTTATATCAAAACGGATCGCTCGGCTTGCTGCTACAGAGACGCCGACGCTGACCAAACCGACGAATAATGATCGGATAGACCTTGTCCAGTTTACGTTGGGTGCAGGCGTGAACATCAAACAAGGGGCCGAAAATGTAAGCCCGTCTCCGCCCGGGTTGGACAGCAACTCAATATCGTTTGCACAGGTTTATCTTCGCCCAGGCATGTCGGACATTGAGAATAGTGATAACGGCACAGACGGGTACATCACTGACATAAGGGTGTTTATATAATGGCCCAGGAAATTATGATAGCCCGAGGTCGGACAGGGGAAACCCTATACTTTCATGTCCGGGACAGCTCGGGCAATATCTGGAATGGTTCCGCGTTCGAGGCCTACGCCAAAGCCAATTGGGCCACCTACGACATTACGCTTACAGAACAAGATACCAGCGGGGTGTACACTGGAACCTTCCCGGCAGTAAGCGCCGGTTCCTATTTTATCGTGTCATTTCAACAAGTTGGATCGGCGCCAGCGCCAGGCGATCCGGCTGTAGGGTCAAAGAGCGGATATTGGCAAGGGGCGGGCACAGACTTCCTGGACGCGGGCGGGTTGAAAACCCATGGTGACACAGAATGGGCTACAGTGGCTGCTGCCGTGATAGGCGGGGCCGTGTTGACAAACGCAAACAACAAACTGGCCTGTAACGCCTCTGGTGAAGTCGTCGCATCCAATGTGGCTGCACTATCAACTATTCAGAGTGTGACAGATAAAGTTGATACGGCTGTAGAACAAGACGGGGGCGTTTATCGGTTTACCCAAAACGCTTTAGAACAAGCCCCTAGCGGCGGTGATGCCACTCTCGCCAACCAAACTAATATCTCGAACGCAGTTGCCGCTTTGAACGACCCATCAGCAAACGAAGTCCGGGACGCAATTCTCGCCGGAATCGTTGATGGCAGTTTAGATGTCCAGACAGCTTTGAAACGAATTTCTTCGTTGGTAGGCGGTAAAGTCATTCGGACGGCAACCGATCCGCTTACACTCGAATTTTACGCAAACGACGATACAACAAAGGTAATTACGCTGACAATTCAAACAAATGGTAGTGGAAGGGTAAAGAGCTAATGGAGGTTGATGCGCTATCGATTTTGTCGCATGGTTTCGGGGTAACGCCGCAACCGGAAAGTCCTGTGCATGATATTATCCTCGAAGACGATGTGTTCACGCTTGAGGACGAAAGTTCGGACTAACGGCGCGAGGAAACAGATTAAATGAGCCAGACAACAATAGCGAAACGGTTCAAGGTAGATAACGTTCTTGTAGATCCGACAAGCTGCAAACTATCCGATCCGACAGGGACATATGGTGCCAGGCGGACTGATACACAGGCTGTGGTGGTGGCAGATGATACTGTGATGAGCCAAGGGTCCACAGGCGCGTACAGCTATACATTTACGGACCCAGCCGATAACCTCACCTACGAATACTATGTAGAAATCGTTTACGCCGGCGAAACGTATTACTTCCAGGGGACGGTCTCGGGGGGCGCAGACCAGAGCGAAAACCTTTACAACCTAATACCACAGGTCGCGCCTTATGTGGGCGGGGTTCCTGACCCTTTAATGAAACAAGTTTTACGCAAACGCGCACACGATTTCTGCGTCAAGAGCGAGATCTGGCACGAAGATTTGGCTCCGCTTACCTCAGCAGCCCACCAAGAGAACTATTCCATTATCACGACATACAGCGCATCAGTACGCAGGGTGTTGAATGTACAAACGCGCACATCGAGTGTTGGCCCTGCGACGTTTGTTAATGGTAGCGGTGGGGGCAACAACCTGAATGATTTAACGGTTACAGGCGCGTTTGCGGGTGCCACAGGATGTCAGTACAAGATCGAGATTGATGCCGAAGGCGCCCCGGACACATTCAAATGGTCTGATAACGGTGGTTCCACGTGGAACGCCACAGGTGTACCAATCACCGGGTCAGTACAGACCTTGAACAATGGGATAACCATCACATTCGAGGCTACTACAGGCCACGACCAAGGGGATTACTGGACTTTTCGGACGATAGTAGCCCGTACCGCATGTGGATTCGATAAAGTATCGGCAGATGGAGGCACACTACGGCTTTTACCGGTGTTTGCGACAGATGGCGAACCTATTGACGTAGAGGTTGTGCTGATTCCCGACGAAGATTGTTCGGGTTACCCGACCTGGTTGCTACAACGGTGGGGTCGTGTGGTTGTTGACGGAACTATCGGCGCGTTGAAAGCAATGTCAGCCAAACTTTGGTTTGACCCCAATAACGCGGCATTTTACCTGGAAAGTTACAACGTCGGTGTGAACGAAGCCAAACGTGAAACGTTTGATAGACGCGGACCAGGCGCATTGCAAGTAACAATCCCGGAGTTTGTGTAGGAGCCCGACAATATGACCGCAGGCGATGTAATAGATGTGATACGACAAAATCTGAACGATCAGGACCAGAACAATTACCGTTGGGACGATTCGACCCTTCAGGGTTATCTGGACGACGCACAGCGGCGTTTGGCTGATATGCGCCCGGATTTGTTCCTTAAATCGGATGGCACCATGTCTAGCCCGTCCAAAATAACGAGTAATGGCACAACATTGAAGGTTGCTGAGGACAGCCGGCAAGCCCTTGCGGCGTTAACATGCGCCTCAGCGTTGGTTGAAGATAGTGACGACTTGGCAAACCAACAACGAGCCCAAGATTTTTTAGGCCAAGCGCTCCGTATTCTGTTAGGGAGATAGCACATGGCTGACTATCAACTATCGGTATATAGCCTTGTTTTATCCGCAAGACTCGACCCCCCACTTTATCTGTCCTATTTCCGGTTGCAACCCGACAATTGTTGGCACGCCCATACCTGCGAACCGACATACGAGCCTGTCGCTGATGAAGAAATGGATTCGTCCCAGCCTGCCCCATATCCAATTGAATACGCCTCGAAAACCCTGATAATAGGGGTCAGTTTGTCTATAGATAACACAACCCATGCACAAACATCCCGAGAAGTTTCTATTGCAGAAGCTGTCGCGTCATTGCCCATACCTGATTCAATAAGCCACGGACATTCATCGCCAAGCATTGCGCTCGAGCTGGATCTTGCTATGAACAACACGAGCCACACCCATAGTTCAAGCACTCCAACAGTTCAGCAGGCTTCTTTGCTTGTGGTCAACCCAACAACCCACACGACTATGTCTACATGCCCAGGTTTGGTTGAACTTTTTGCAATTAACCCGAACGACGCCAGTCATATCCATACGTCAGCGTTGGTTGGCGCGTTGGTTGAAAGTTAACAGATATGGCGTTTCCTGTGTCACACGAAGATCTGTTTGGCGCGGCATTGAACTATGTAGCAGACAATGGCAACAAATTGTTTGTCTGTAGCAGCCAGCCCACGACATACACAGAAGCGAGCGCAACTTATATGCTTGCTCAGCACAACATGACTGTAGGTCATGGGAATGGAGATTATACCGTATATGACGGTTTCATTCTGTTCGGCATGATCCGCACTTTAGCGATTGCTGCGCAACCTGGGGTTGGTGTTACAAATCCTGGGTTAGCTGTTTGTGTCGCTATTTGCGATAGCGCGGGCGCTGGTAAGGTGTTGGTTGTGTTTGAGCTTATACAATATCAATCGCTTGGCGCCGCTGACACAGTAAGTGTGCCAGGCCTTTTTTGGCAGATATCTGATAGTCCGTAGTTAACTGTATGAAAGGAAACAAAAAATGGCAAAGTTTGTACATGATGACGTGATGGACGCTCTTCTGAAGTACATGGCAGACAATGGCGACAAATTGTTTGTCTGCAGCGCCCAGCCCACGACATACACAGAAGCGAGCGCAACCTATATGCTTGCTCAGCACAACATGACTGTAGGTCATGGGAATGGGGATTATACTGTCGAAAACGCAGCCCCAAGTGGCCGGAAGCTGACAGTCACCGAACAATCCGGTATTTCAATTACAAACACTGGTACAGCAAACTGTGTCGCGATATGCGATAGTGCCAATGCAAAGGTGCTGTGGGTTACGACACTTGCCGCCAATCAGTCGTTGACTTCCGGGAACACCGTGACAGTGCCTACGTTCAGCGACGCAATCGCCGATCCTGTGTAAGAATAGACTAAGGCCAATGTGGATGTTGCGGATATATCGTCAGTTGAAACATATTGACTTGAAGGTAAAGTATGCCAATACGAATTGACAAGTTCACGGGTATGATCCCACGGTTGAACGCGGAACAGTTGCCGGAAGGTGCGGCGTGGACTGCGCATAATGTCGATGTTACCAGTGGCGCGCTTACACCATTGAACATAAAGGGGCCGTTTGCATCCATGCGGGATAGTAACGGCGGTTTGTTGGCTGGCGTGCCCGCGGGCGATGTGGGTTATATTAAGAAGCCGGACGCGCCAACCAAGATGGGTCTAAACTATATTTGTAACCCCCAAACTTGGTTAAGGGTCTGGGCCCGCGACTGGGTTTCGTCTATTGCCTCTGATGGAACATGGATGGTCTCTCTAATTCGAGCAGACGAACTTGCGTTGAATGTCGCCATGTATACAGAGGAAGGGTTTTACCTTGAGGGATGGATAGATCAGGGAATACGGCAGCTGTTTGTAAAGAGCGACAGCCCATATTATGTGCGAGGGCCGCGATATCAATTCTGTTTTTCCGCAGATCCCGCAAACGGCGGCCCAAATGCTGCCTTAACCCTTCCTGCGGCGACAACATATGCCGATCCCGAAATCCCGTCGCAACAAGTACCTCTTGTTGACGCCAATGGGAACATTTATGCTCATTGGCAAATAACCGACGTTTACGGTCCTCGAAACGACCAAGACTTTTTCGTTCGGGATTATCCACAGATGTATTATAGGCCGCAACCGGCCTGGGTGATATTCAAGGTCAACCTGAACTATGCCGATACGCGCCGGAAACACTATTATTTCGTGCAAAGTTTGATAACAACCTTTGGCGCAGAAGGCCCCCCAAGCGAGTTATCTTCACGAATTATGATTAAACCAGGACAGGTTTTAGCGTTGAACACGCCCCGTTCGGGCTACAGCGAAAACAGGTTGTACTGCTCCCAAACAGGTGGTGATGACTTTCTTTTGGTTGGCGATGTTAACGCCGACCACTGGCAATTCACCCAAACAATGCCTATTACACAAAATGAGATTATTCCACCATTTGGAAACTACCCCGGGGCCGGACCAGACGATACGAATAAACAGACATTTCTAAAAGGTAGCCTGATTCATCCGGCGGGGTTTGCTGTAGCCTTTCACGAAAAGACGGTGCATTTCTCAGACTTTTACCGTTTTCATAGTTGGCCCGATATAAACACGGTTCCTTTCCAACAAACCGTCCAGGCGATAGCTATGAGCGGCAACACGATTTTGGTGTTTGTTGGGTCAGGCGAAACAGGTAAAGTGTTCGGGGTTGCAGGCTCGAACCCAGCGACCATGACCAAATATCTATTGAGCGAGACGGCATGTTTGCTGACCATCAAATCCCTGTGCCGAATTAACCAGACAGTGTTTTGGGCTACCTACGATGGCCTTGCCGCCGCAACGGGCAGCCAGCTGCAGATTGTAACAAATGGACACTTCAACCGGGAACAGTGGCTTACGTTGTCGCCCGACAAGATGGAGGCTGTGACTGCGGATAACAGCATTTTCATTGAAAGTCAATATGCCGATGAAACTACTTTGGGTCTCCGGTTTGATCTGGATGAAACGTTAAATGCGGTAACGTCATATTCAGCGAAAAGCGGCGGAAACCTGACGTGGCGGTCAAAACGATTTTGGTTCGACCAAGAGACTATTTTCGATTATGTTCGGGTTATAGCTGATAGTTATGAGCCTGCAATAACCTTCAGAATAGCAGGCGACCGTGGTGACTTTACCGAGTTCGCAATTGGATCTGACGATTTCGTGCGGTTGTCCGATTTGACCCATGCGCACGAGTGGCAGTTTGAGATCAAGAATGCCGAAACCACAATTCGCCGGGTAGAGTTGTTTGACAGGGTTTTACATACTGTTACTGACTTTACCACGCATCTTACGGAAGCCAACACGTTGCTCTGGCGTTGTATTTGGCTCAAGTTTCCCCATAAAGACAGGTTTGTTGCAGGCACTATAGCAGCTCAGGGCAGTGGTACTGTCTCAATCAAATTTTATGCCGATGGCAAAGACGATCCGATTGACGAGGGGCAGATAGTAAGTTGCAAGAAAGATGCAAGTAGTGGCGCCCTTTTTACGCTTCCCCGGACATTGGCTGACGGAACATTTTGGCGTGTCAATGTTGATACGACAAAACATGTTAACGAGCTTTTGTTGTTTACTCGGCAAACGCAGTTAGTTTCAGGCAACATTCATGAGATCAACGCAGGTCCCTTTCCACCCTGGTTGGTCAAACGATATGAGTTTGCCGACCAGGCTGAGCCCACTTCCCTGATTGTTCATGCCTCAAAGGTGGTAAAGATCAACCTTTATTTTGATGGAAGCACTGAGCCAAGCCAAACATTAACTAATATCGTTAGCGGCATCGAACTCCGACTTGATTATGGCCGTCATAGTTCAATCGAGTTTGATTTTGCGGGTAATGATGATGCCGTAACAGAAGTTCTTGTCTTTGCCAGCCAACCCGAGATAATTGGCGGCGAAGGTATCACACTCACCAATTCTCCGGCTTGGCGCAGGCGTTTATTCAAGTTCCCTGACCAAGGACGATTTGTTTGTGGCAGCGTGGGCGCAACAAGTTATCCCGAAGATGCTTCCGAAGATGGTCCCATCAAACTTCATTTGTACGGTAATGGCGATACAACCGACTATGGTCTGAAGATTTATGATGGCAACCTATTCACACTCGGCAGAGGTGCGCCTGAGTCGGCGATATGGGAAGTTGATGTTGAAAGTAGCGTAGAAATTGACAGTGTTATTCTTTTACCACGCCAACCTGTACCGATCCAGGGCAAGGACATTCACGTTGCCAACCCTGGGACAATTCCGTCCTGGTTGTATTCCCGATATGAGTTCAATGAACCAACAGAGTTGACAAGCCTTATGGTGAACACGGAAGGTGGCGGAGCCGTGACTATAAACCTTTATCTTGATGGGGCCACAGACAAGTATGGCACTGCCGAGATTGTTCTAGAGTCTGGGGTTGAATACCCCCTTGAGTTAAAGGTTCCGCCTACGTGCAACTCAATAGAGTTTGAGTTTTCCGGCAACGACGCCAAAGTCACTAACGTACATATTTTTGGACGACAGGTGCAAGTAATCGGCGAAAATGGCATTGCGCTCAGTAACCGAATAAACTGGCGCAACCTTCATTTCGCCTTCCCGAAGCCAAACACATTTGTTTGTGCTGTGCTCGGGGCCAAAGGGTACGGCGACGACGACACCACCACCACAATCGATTTTTATGCTGACGGGGAGAAGGCAAACCTTTCCTACGCCATTTCTGATGGCCGGCCATTTCAATTTCCACGAGGCGCTTTACCTAAAGCGGTTGCGTGGGTGGTGGACGTTCAATGTGGCGCCGAAATTGATCATTTGTTTCTTATACCATCAAGGTCAGTTGCCGTGACCAGCATAGTTCGGGCAAGTGGCGATGCCGCTATACCCCCGTGGCTTTACACACAATACGAATTTCCTGATATGGTCAAGTTGAGAAGCGCTACTGTCGAAGCCACAGAATATCCGCTTTGGATGCAGATATTTATTAACGGAAATACTAACTGTTCCCAGACGAAACAGATTGATAGCGCGGACGAGGTTGCGCTTAACATTGGTTCGGTATGTGGTGCAGTCGAATTCAGGTTTTTAGATTATAATGACGGTGTTCCGATAGGCACAAATCTTGTAGATTATACCGTTAAAGAGGTCCGTATATTCGCCGAAGAATATGTCCCCATACCCAATTATGGTCTTGTGTTGCGTGATGGCAGCAGTCAATTGGCGTGGCGGAACAAGACATTGCGGTTCGCTGATATAGGGAGCTTTTCGGTAGGCCGGGTAGTGGCGTCGGATTACACTGGGCTTCAGCTTACCCTATCTGCGAACGGAACGGATTATGGGCCTATCATAATTCTTGATAGTCAAGAGTTCAAGTTTAAAGACAAGCTGGAGGACGGGGTGACTTTGCCTAATGCGCGAGATTGGCAGTTGGACATCAAACATTGTGGTAAGATTTCTGAGTTATTGTTTATCGGCTGTCAGCAATATACGGTGAATAGCGGCCTTGTGAGGGTGCGATATGAACAAGATCCGTTCACGTGGCTGGATAAACGGGTTGTCGCAACTCGGCCCATATGTTTCACTTGTGGCCGTGTGCTTGCGGATGGTTACGGACTGACGCTCAAATTGTATGCTGGGGGCCAGTTGCAGATTACAAAAACAGTTGCCAGCGGGGACGCTTTCAGGCTGCCCCAAAAACGACCTGAGCGAGAGTGGATTATTGACCTTGTTCCAAACAGCGACGATCCAGTAATTCTAATTCACGAGATGGCCTTGGCAACTTCTATGTCGAGGTTGGATTATGGTTGATATTAAACGGAAAAGAAGACAGTCGGCGACAGACTTCGGCATGACAGCGCCAACCGACGTAACAGATGTGGTTGCCCGCCAACTTATCCAGGAATTACAGGATAACGTTGAAACGCTGGCGCAAACTCCGACTGCGGGGATAGTAGCAGAGCCGGCCGTTTCCGCCGAAACTAATGTGGCGACCGAGGTTAACCAGAATACTCGAAACATCGCAGTTAATTCCGAGCGGATAAACGAGATTTTCTGGTGGTTACATGCAGCCTTTAGGATAGACACAGTAGCAAAATTACCTGCTATTCCTGAGTTTTTCAAGATAGTGTTCTGGGCCAGTTCAAGTTTTATGACTAATGGGACTGGCGATAACCAACTATGGACTGCGGCCAAGGGCGACTCTGTTTGGCAGCCCATGTCGAAGTTTACAAACAGGAGCGGCGTTCCTGATTAACAATAAAGGAGATAACAAAACATGCCTTTAGGTTTATCAACACAACGAAGGGGCCGCGCCCAGGCCAAATATGGGCCGAGCCGTAGCATAACATCGCTTTCTTCGTTGCCAAGCCGGCCATTATACTGGCAAAGGCAACGTGGTCTGAGCACCCGCCAAAGATATGGTGCTGCCGCTAGTACGGCTGGCGCGTTGACTCGTATGGCACCTGCGTGGCAGGGAAACTTTATGCCATATTACCAAACGATACGCGATAGGGGTTTGGCGGGTGCACGCGCACAGACTGTGTTGGGTTATCAGTTGCGTCAACAAATACAACAAGATGCGATTAACGCACAACTAAGGCAAAATGAACAGATTCGACAATGGGCCCAAGATGCGCTTGCAGAACAGCGGTTTGGTAGACAGGAAACGCGCGCTGAAGGGGCACTTGATCTACAAGGCCAGCAGGCCGCCGCCCTTCAACAATACCGCCAGCAATCGCTTGGTCTGCGGGGCCAGGAGCTTGGTCTGCGGGGCCAGGAGCTTCGTGGCGATCAACAATACCGCCAGCAATCGCTTGGTCTACGGGGCCAAGAGCTTCGTGGCGATCAACAATACCGCCAGCAATTGCTTGGCCTACGGGGCCAGGAAGCTGACGCCCTTCAACAATATCGCCAACGACAACTTATGCAACCCCGTATTGTAGGAACGCCAAGTACGGGTATTTATGAGATTGCGCCGCCTCAGCGCCAACAAGCAATCGTGCCAAGGCCAGGTTCATCGGCGACTACAGCTCAACCTTCGGCCCCAAGGGTAACGACATTGGTTCCCCCACCCCTCGAGCGTCCACGAGTTGTAGGAACCCCTGGGACGGGTCTTGGCGCCGTTACGTTCAAGGGCGAGACCCCCGCATACACAGAACTTGTAGAAGCCCCGTCCGAAGAACAAGTGAAGCCATCTGCTTTACAGCAATATGGTTCTGCGGGGAAACTTGGGGAACTTGTGGATATTTTCATTCCATACACGGGCCTTCCGTCATCTGCATTTTTTGATGCAATGGGCCGCGAAACGGAAGCTGGTTATGCGCTCATGAGTGCGCTTACTTTCTATGGATTACAGGGGTTACCCGACGGGGTCACTTTGGAAACGATTGCTCAAGCCGCTATGGATTTGGCGCAGACCAGTGAGTTTGAAGACACTAATCTGCCACCGCCGACTGCCCAAACCCGGACTTGGTCTGAACTGGTGCATAATGCGCTTCCGCCTTTGACCAGAGCGATAGTTTCTGGATTCCAAGAGTTTCGGGCTAATCGCCAAAAAACTGCACCTGAATCTGTCGTGCCCGTAAACACATCCAGGTTGCCGCAGTTTCGGGCTAATCGCCAAAGAACTGCACGCGAATCTGTTGTGCCCGTAGACACATCTAATCTAGCACCATTAAGTCAGCCTACGCCAGTAACGGAAACCCCACAAAGGGGTTGGGCTCCGCCACCAACTGCAGGTGCGCCAGTGCCAACAACGGCACTAGCCGAATATCAGGCAGCTTTAGAATGGGCGCAGGCGAATCCTCAAGATCCGCGTGCAACACAAATTCTTGCGATCGTTGGAGGCCGATGATGCCTTTTGACCCAGACGCTTTTATAAAGTCTCATACAAAGCAGCCCATCTTTGATCCAGACGCTTTCCTGGACGCCCACGGGGAATCCGGGTTTGATCCCGATGTCTTTATCGGGAAGCATACGGGACAACCAGTGTCAGCGCCAACGGCGCTACTCGAACAGCCGACAGCAGAACAAACCCCTATGGGCCAAACCGTCCCTGGACTAGCCCCGCAAACCGTATTGCCCCCTGTTGGCATTGGCGAACGTGTCAGACGTGCTGGGGAAGAAATCGGCGGCCCAGAGATACCTGGGTTTGTGGCTACTCTGGCAAAGACCAGCCCTCTGAATTGGTGGACGAATCGGCAAGACTTGGCCTATGCCTCCAGATATGGCAATCTTGATACTGGTAAGGCGGAAATCGAGAAGTTGTCTGATTTCAGGTTGGGCAATCAACTTTATATGAATCCCTTGTCCGACATCAACATTCGGAAACTTGCTAGTCGGTTTATGGTGTCAGGCGCCCGTAACGAGCCCGAACGTCTTGGCGCACGCGAAACACTCCATCAGTTGAGCAAACAATATGCTACACCAGTGAAGGCTTGGCAAAAAGAACGTGTTGAGCGAGATGAGACAATTCCTGCCACCGCAGTATTGGGCGCTCACGAAATGACGCCGTATATGGTCTCAATGGCTCTTGGTCCTTTGGGGTTTACTGCCGCCGAGGCGGTTACGCGGTTTGGTGAACTGCGTGCTGGTCAATTTAACATTGATGAGAAAGGCCAATTGCGGTTGTCTAAAGAAGGGGCTGAGGTTTTTGAAAGTTTGGTAAAGGCCGCAGGCGGCGCTGCAATAACACGTTATATCGAAATGGGCAGTTTTCCGGCAGGTCGGCTTTTAAGCAAAATCCCTGGGGCCAAAACGCTCAGACAAACAGGGGGCAAACTTGTCCCATCACAAATCAGAGCGTTAGCTGCCAAGATCAAATTACTAAAGGGTAAGGTGCCGCGTGTTCCGGCTGTTAGTAAAGCGTGGCGCGCGTTGAATCGCGCTATCGGATTCCAGGGGTTAGGTCGGGAAATCCTTGGCGAGGAAGCCGCAGAGGCCTTTGTGAACGGTTTAGGCAACCTACAGAACGAATATAACAAGGTCGGGTTACAGAACCTTCCCGATGCGGCAATCACCTTTGCAAAACAAGTGCCAGATATGGCGTTATCCATGTCGGTGTTGCGCGGCGGACAATACGCCCTTAGCGTTCCTGGATATCTTGCTGGAAACGCTAATCGCAAACGAGATATCGAGAAGGCGTTGCGTGCATTCGGTGTTCCCGATAGCGAAATATCTTCAATGTCCACCGATGATCGGATAGACAAGCTCAATGATTTGTTTAATGATACCATCACAGACGAGCAGGCTGCTGATATTGCTGAGGTGGCCTCTCAAACAAGCGAACTAGTTTCTCCCGTTCGTCCCGCTGAGGAAAAGGCAAGGATCGGGGAACCGCCCGACCCGACTTTGACAGCCTTAGATCCTTATGGCGATCCATATATCACGGTGTTTAGCGGAGAAGACTGGGCTACCCTGACGCGCGCACAACGGCAAAATGTTATTGACGAAGACTTGTGGGCTTCCCAAACAGAGGTTCAAGAAGAACGTCTTAAACAACAAGCGGAAGAAGAAGAACTTGCCGAATATAAGAGGCTAACGTCGTTGTACGATAACGCTGTTGCCAAAACAGAAAAAGAGATTGAATCTCAGGGGTTTGCCGTTCAGGGGAAAAGGGGGTGGAGCGACAGTTCGCGGTACATAGACGTTGCGGACGCAGAAGGCGAATATGTGGGCACGGTCCGCATATCAGACCATGAGCAACCTGTCGGTGGTGGATTCTCGGAGGAACAACAAGAACGTGTTGGCGAAGCGGACGTTAACCTTCCAATGGATACCGAAAAGGGGGAAATCGAACTCGATCCGTTACATCATTGGCTTGTCGCGTTACAGGGCGAGACGGTTGATGTTGAGGCGAAGAAAGAGGCAAAGCCTACTGCCGAGTTTGTTGGTATGCAGGAACGGCCCGGGGGCGGTGAACCTTTCGCACTATTTACAATTCATGGGGGCGAACGTGATGGAAGTACGGTCGCGGCAGAAACCCTTGAGGGTCTGGGGATTGCCGTGCCCGAAATATCGGAACAAGTAAGCGAGAAAAAGCCTTGGGAAATGACGCAAGAAGAGTTTGGCATATATGAAAAGGGGAAGATAGCCCAATATGGCGGTAGGGACAAATGGCTATCGAGCGATGAGTATAAAGAGATTTATCCTAACCTAGCAAAGGTGCGCGACAAAGAACGGAAAGAATACTTTGAAGGCCGTGCTACGCTTGGGAAAAAGGAAACAATAAAAGCGGGACTAAAAAATGGAGATAGGGTTGAGGCTGTTGTTCCAGACATAACCGGAGCCGGCGCCGTTATTAGTGGAACATTGTATTTCACCAAAAAGGGTATTCCTCGGGTAAAGCTGGATGATCCCGGTTTAATCGCCGGAGGCAGGAAATATATCAATTGGCACAAGGGGTGGGCCGCCATAGTGCCGATATCCGTACCGGAGGGCAAACGCCCCGCCGAACCAGAGAAAGCCGTCCCTGAAGCAGAATTGGCCCCCCCGGCATTGGTTCCAGAAGAAGCCATGCCGCCTGAAGCGCCACTGCCCGAAGCTGTCCTGAAAAATCGCGCCTTGGGCGTACTGGGCCGGCGATGGACCAGTATGAGGGGAAAGGGTTGGCGTGTCCGCGAATATGATGGGCGGAAAGTTACAGAATCTGACGCCTTCGGACCGTTGACGGGCGGCAAAATCAGCCAACTTCATGAGGCTGGCATTGATCTGGTCGCGCCTATTGTTCCTACTGAAAAGCCTAAGCGCAAGGTTCGGCCTCGTGCTGAACAAGAATGGGATGTAACGCTTCGCCAGATAGTTACAGTTGGTCCGAGGAAGGTCCCAGAGGATGTAGACCGCCATTTCACTGTTAGCGCAAAAACAGCGTTTGGGGCAGAACAAGCAGTTAGAAATGCCGGCCATAAAGGTATATTTGTTTCGGCAGAAATCGTTAGCGAGGAACCTACCGCACAACCCAAACGGGTAAGGAAGCCCCGGAAACTTCCCAAAGGCAAAGAAGTCAACGAACCGTTACGTTTGTTTCGCGCCGAGATGCGGCAATCGGGTATTCAACCGCCAACCGGCCTTAATATAGTGGACGATTTTGGTGGCCGTTTACCGCCAGGCATTTGGCAGCGAGGGGGTGTGTTTGCATGGGATACGGCCCTTGCTCGAGCGCGGGATCTGGGGTTGCCCGTAACCGACAATCCCGACCCAAGCGAGCTTAGGCCGCTTTTTGTTGGGTCTACCATAATGGATGTAGGCGCCGAAGCCAAGGTTACGGGCGAAGGTTTTATTGAGCGCGTGCCACGCCAACCGACCCACGAAATCAACGAAACGGAACTTAACATTGGCGATCTTCTATATTTCCAGGGCGAATGGCGGCGCGTAACGGACGCTGGCGACCGTGGCGGAAAAGATTTGACAGATGACGATACGGTGCATGTAGCCGATTTTGAGTCGCTTAACGTCAAAGAGGTGATTCGCGCCGACAACCCGCTGTATCCATACGCGCTTGAGGAGTTTCAGCGGCAACAAGCTGAAATTGCTGCGGCAGAGAAAAAGAAACCTGCGCGCGCTTCCGTTGAGCGTTATGCCGAACCTATACGACCACGCAAAGTTCAGGCCCGTAAAACGGCTGAGCCTACTGAAGCGGAACGTTTGGAGAAAGCCCATGCGCGAGGCGAGTTGTTTGATACAGGGAAAGCAGATGCCGACCTGTTCGATGTTAGAGATTTTGAGGGACCTGCCGAGGTGCCGGAAGGGGTGGTGTCGGCCAAACCCACGCTTGCCGAGAAAGGCGTTGCGCCCAAGCCTGCTCCTGCCGTAGAAGCCCAAGGCGAACTGTTCAGGCTGGATATCTCGCTTGATGAGGCCGCAAAACAAGCTGTTGACTTGTATGGCGACAAAGAACGCGCTGTTGATGCGCTGACTCGGCAGCGGGCTGTGCTGGAGCAAAACAAAGAAAGTACAAAGCGCGTTGACGATATTATCGGACAGTTACGGGCGGAACCAAAAGAGGCGTATGAGGAAACCGTAGAACCGAAACCCGGGGAGCAGGGCTTGGTTAAAGAACCAAAAAAAGACTACCAATCTGCTGTTAAACCGTTTATAATAGATGAAAAGGAGCCTGAATATGTCCCGCAAGAAACCCTTGCTGACGCACTTCAAGCCGCGGACCTTGCCGCCGAACGTGCTCGAGGTGTACTACCCGCTAAGCGGGCGGCACGACGCCGTGTTACCCCGAGGACAGGCGGAGTTGTTACGCTCGGAACTCGAATCACAGACACCCTCGCCCGGAAAGGTCGTATCGATCTCCGAGGCCAGACGTTTGCGGACATAGGGGAGTTGGCGGCCCTTCTTCAAGTGTACCGCGATCCTCGGATTGAAACTTTCCGAATAATTTATGTTAAAGGAGACCGGATTGTCGCCCATGAGGGAATGACTGCCGGGCTTCCTGGGCTTACTGTCGCACGTCCATCCACGCATAAACCATCAGCGTCCCTGCGGCATTTCGCGGCCATGAAACGCCGTATCGAGCGGTTGGGCGCAGACGGTTACTATCTTCTCCATAACCATCCTAGCGGCGACGTTACTATGTCGTTCGCTGATGCCCTTGTCACTGAGCAGTATCATCAGTATGCTCCAGGTTTGCGGGGACACATAATCATAGACCATGACACTTACAACCTTTTGAGTTACAAAGACAGAGATAAGACTATAGAACAAGGTATTGCTGCGCTTCCAGAATCGGCGCGCGGAGATGTGTACGCTCGAGAACAAGGCTTATTGGGCAAACAACATGTCACGCCAAGTCAGACAGCCAAGATATTTGCGGCTATTGAAACAGATGCAGATAAAGTTACTGTGCTTTACAGCAACCCGCGGAATGAGTTGAACGCTATCCAATCTGTTCCATACGGGATTTTTAACCATTATAAGCCCGCCCTGGATTATCTTCGGGGCCAAGCGCGTCGATTTGGTGCGACAAGGGTCATCATCGGCGTTCATGGGTTTCCCACTGCCGATTCTGATCGCGGACTAGCCCTGGACCGTTTGTTTGAAGAAGGTCATATCTTAGCTGGTTTCGACTTGGACAATATGACATCCATCCTAAGCCCCAAAGCCAATCAGCAAGATGAGCGCTTTTTCGGAGCAGAAGTCAAAGGTCGTGTGGTTCGGGAATCGCAACCGCCGGAGTACGGTCCCAAGCAACTCCCAGTTAAAGCGTTAAGTCCAGAAGTTGAACGACGGCGAAAAGCGGCGCACGGCGTTACGACCCTCACAATGACCGAGCGCATCCGAGAAACTTTAAGGGTGTTAGGCCATCGAGCCACTCGCGCCTATCAGCACTTGCCCAATACCGACGAGTTTGCTGTTGTAAACGAAGTACTTCGGTTGTTCAGGGGTCGTATAGATGAACTTTTGCTAAAAACACAGGAGGAAATCGCTGATGTATTAAGCAGCCTCAAAACGCCTGAAGAAAAAGACACCTTTGAATGGTATCTGATAATGTTAAACATGCACGAGTCTGTCAGGAAGTTTGGCGAACCGTTACGATCCGGTTATGAGTCTATAGAAGAACTTGAAGAAAATCTCATCACATTTAGAAACGCGGTTGCGCGTTCACCGGCCATTCAGCAAGCGCTTAACAAGCGGAAGCGGCTACTTGACGTACTTGGTGAAATGCTTAAAGAATACGGCATCCTGAAAGGAATTGACCGGAAACAGTATTATCATCAGCAAGTCCTGACAAAGCTCAAATTGCGTCGTGGGTTAGGTGGCAGAAAGCTACGACGAATGAAAAGAGGGTTCCAGAAAAAACGTGTCAAAGGCGAAAGCCTGCCGGAAGAGTACGATTACAATACCGATTATATCCAAGCTGAAAGCGAATGGATGGTTGAGGCGATGGTTGAGGTCGAGAAAGAAAAAGCGTTACGCATGATCGGCGACCGATATGATAGGTTGGATGAGCTTAAGGCAGGCGCTAAGGCCATGAACTTCGAGGCGCTTGTTGGTGGGCCGAAGGTTGTAGCAAAGATCAGACAATTACGAGGCGCTATCCGGGGGCTTCAGGAAACAGCACGTGAAGAAGGTCGCGGCCTGAATAGGGACGAGAAGGCTAGGGCAGTAGAATTAAGCGACGAACTCTGGGAACTGGACCCAACCATGCCATACCGTCAGCGGCTGGCGATGTTTATAAATATGATTCAGCGCGAGTACGACAAGGGTGCAATCGAGCTAGGCGAGTTTGATGATTTGGTTGTTGAAGAAGATGACCTATCTTTGGACACAGGTTCGGATCAGTGGTTTTCGTTTGTCAACTATCTGATCATGCGGTATGGAGACCAAAAAGCTGGGATTGCGGCAAAAGGCATTTTCAAAGCGCTTAACGACAAACGCAAAATGGTTCAAGATCGGCTTGGCGACAAATATCTGGGATGGGACGACCTAATCCCCAATGGATATGAACCCTGGCAATCCGTATCCGGCAACATGTTTTTCCCTGTGTATACAATTCCAGCGGCAGCAGTAGAAAATCTGGAACGCAGCGGTATTTTCCCAGGCCTATCCAGAGATCAGATAAAGACGGTGATCGCTATGGGTGGGCCACACAAAGCAATGGTATTGCCTACAGAAATCGTCCATCAACTTAATGCGATGGGAAAGCCTACGGCAAACGAAGTAGAACGTGGTATATCGCGTAACCTTATGGGTCATTGGAAACAATGGACGTTGATGAACCCCAAGCGTGGGCTTGGCTACAATGCCCGTAATTTTACAGGTGACCTTGATCCTCTCATTGCTGCGGCGCCAGGCGCATTACGGTCGCGATATGTGGTCCCTACGGTAGACCAATTATGGGCATTTTATCGTAACCCCGAGAATATCACTGAAGAACTTGAGCTATCCCGTGATCTATGTGTAATTTCTTCTTCAATGACCCGCGCAGAAATCCCAGACATAAAGAATTTGGCTTTATTCAAACGATTCTATACTTCACAAACCAACGCCATGACTATTGTAAGCGATTATTTTGATTTTGTAAAAAAATGGACTATGTTTCGTGAGAACCTTTTGCGGCACGCAGCTTTTCTCTATTACCGAGACCAGTTCAAACAAGGCAACCTCATTCATTATGGTGGCGCAAACCCAAGGGTTGTCGAAGCGCTTCGGCGAGATTTGGGTGACGATATTGCAGCAGCCCATATGGCGCGCAATTTGCTTGGAGATTATAGAAACCTGACAGAACTTGGTGATGTCATACGCCAACATTGGTATCCGTTCTGGAGTTGGCAGGAAATCAACATGGGCCGGACATATCGGTTGATTGGCAACTCTTATGTCTATGGCAAAGCCAAAGAAAAGACGGGCGCTGTAGCCGGAGCGGTTGGCAAAACCGTTGCAACCACAGCATTTCGCACATTAGCAATGTCGCGGATTTTGTGGTTGTATGGCGCCATGTGGTTCTGGAATCATTTAATGTTCCCCGATGAAGAAGATGAGCTTAGCAGTTGGGAACGCGCAACCCCACATATTATTTTTGGGCGTAACCCAGACGGCTCTATCCGTCTATTGCGAAGCGCTGGCGCGTTGGGCGACGTTCTTGAAGTGTTCGGTATAAACGAGATTATAGAGCATTATCCCAAATATGCTAATAACCAAATCACTTTGGGTGAACTTGCAAAACAGGCGGCGCTCGCTCCTGTCAAAAAGGTGGTATTCGGTATACGTCCCGATGTAAAGACGGTGATGGAAGTTGTCACAGGTATGCGGTTGTTCCCCGAGCCAACTCGGCCAAAGGCAATTAGCCGTATTGAGGCCGCAGCGGGCTTCCTAGGTTTAGCGGAAGAGGCTCGGGCCGTTAGGGGCCTTGCCAAACAGACTGGCGAAACGGTGAAAGCGGATTACTTCGCCCGAAACTTTATTGGCGTATCGCAACCAAGGTTGAACGCGTATTATGCAACATTGGAGTTGAAAACCGCTTATCGTAAAACGGTTTTGGGCAAAGAAACGAAGGGGATCTTCCCGCCCAGTAAAATCCGCAACATGAAGTGGGCGGCTATCAACGACAACTATAAAGCGTTTCTTGCCGCAAAAAAGAAATATGTTGGTGAAGAAAACACTGTCGAGAACTTCAAACGATCTCTTCTCTATATTGATCCTTTGTACGGACTATCCGACACTGACCGGAAACGGTTCATGCGCGACTTTTTGACACCAACACAACGTGAGATGGTTGAAGAAAGCCAGAAATGGGCTAGGGAACTACATACAAAACTTGAGACGTGGTGGGGACGCGATAAAGTTAAGGGTGAGGGGGTTGCTCAACGTCGCCAAACACTTCGGGGCCGTCAATTCACGCGTCCAGGAAGGTCAACAACGAGATGATGGGTGAACGACCAAACGATTTCCCGTTGTCCGAGCATTTCCGGCTGTACGAGTTTGCGAATGGCGAAGGGCTTGTCACGGTGCATCCGTCGCTTATCCGCAGCGCTGAAGCGGTGCGGGCCGAGCTCTGCCAGTTGAAAGGTGAAGAGGTCGCAATCATCGTCACAAGCGGTACGCGGACACGGGCGGACAATGCGGCGCTTGGCGCGCGGTTCGGCTGGCTGGACAATGGCGGGCCGGTATCGCGGCACTCGAAGCATCTGCCGGGCCATGGTGGAATAGCGATGGATTTCTATGCTAAGGTGGTTCGGGTGGGCGACCGCATTCCGCAGCGGGCAGTCGGCGAAGCGGCCCGGAATCATTTTGATTGGGTAAGAGACGATTATGAAGATGGACATGTGCACGCCGATAACAGAGATGGAGGGCTGAAAAATCCGAAGGGGGCCTTGCAATGCCTGTGACGGGACAACGGCAAAGGATATGACACAATTCGAGACATACAGACCCATGGTTGGTGGCACATCACCTCGCTTGTCCCCGCATCCAGAGAGACAACTGCGGCCTCTTGCCACAGTTGGACTGCGCTAGCCACGGGTCTGTATTATGTTGCAAGGGGCCACAGAATGAAATACCTTACAACAACCGAAGTTGTTGGCATTCCGGCAGTCGATATGCCGTTGCTCGTGTTGTCCGACAACGTCAGATCCTGGATCTCGTGGCGGATCAAGTGGCATACGAGCAGAAATCGTTCGCCTGGATACTACAATCATGCCATGTGGATGTTCGAGCGTGGCATGGTAGCGACTCAAGGCGTTTTATACCATAAAGAGTCTATTGATCGGTATCTGGGCGGCAAATATCGGCTCAAATTCTGGCGAGGTAAACACTGGACAAATACTGATTGTTGGATAATTATTGACGCTATCAAATACAAACTCGCGTTGCCAAAAAGAAAACGGCTATACGATCCGGTAGGTGTTTTGGGCCAACGGTTGCGATTGCGGTGGCTGAACATCCCCAGCCTGGATTACTGTTCTGAGAGCGCCGCAGAGTTCCTGCGGATGGCCGAGCCACGCATGGTTGTAAAACATCCAAGCCCAGCCGACCTCAACCGTTGGTGTAAAGAGAGCACCCACATGGAGGTATATGCAGTTTACGACCCCGATCTAACCTAACCAAATGTCTTCTACGGCAGGCGGCCTCCCCACCGCCTGCTTCCTGCCACACCAAGGCCCCGGTTTCTCCTTTCCCCGGGGCCTCATGTCTCCAGATTTCTAAGAATTTTTTGGTGTGGCGATAAGGAGACTGCGCATGTCTATACATACCACCAGCTTAGGGCGGGCAAAAAGTTCAATAAACTACTTGACTTTACATTCACAATCTGTTAAAATTATGTCATGGGAGAACGAAATATGACGCTAGGACAACGAATTATAGCATGGCGAGAGTCTCGTGGGTTTGAGCGCGTGCAGGTTGCCAGCAGAATGTGCGAGGCCGGTCGAAAAACCAATGAACACGACCTATGGCGCTGGGAAGCTGGGCGCAACAAACCTGATATCGATGCGTTAAACGTTATCGCGCAGGTTTTTGGGATCAATCTGGACGATCTTGTGAACGGATTGCCAACGGAATATGAACGGATTGCCAACGGAAGCAGTAAACCCAGTTGGCGCGCCTAATCCAGAGAAAGAGAACTTGGTATCATGAAGACAATCACCTTAACACAAGGCAAATCCACAATTGTAGACGATGAGGATTATCCACTTCTATCTCGCATCAAATGGCACTGTGGAATGCAGGGGGCGAATAGAGATATTCCTTACGCGATGGGTGCCATTGGGGAATGCCAAATCCGTATGTGCCGCCTGATTTTGGCCGCAAAAAAATCTTGGTATGTCAATCATATCAACGGCAACACGCTCGATAACCGCAAATCCAACCTCCGAGTTGGCTCGATGAGACAGATGTTGGCTAGTGCGCCGCCCCATAGCGGTCGTAGCAGCCAATATAAAGGTGTAAGAAAACTGGTTAAACTAAATAGGTGGGAAGTGCATATCGGATCGCGTTATCTTGGCACGTTTAATAATGAAAAGGCCGCTGCAATGGCTTACGATGAGGCGGCGCGCAAAATATATCGTGGGTTTGCTTGGCTCAACTTTCCCGAGAAACACAACCCAAAATTGATTGGCGAACACCGCCGTTCTCAAAAACTTGGTGGACGTGGCCCTCGGCTAGGCTCGATATCGGGCTTCAAGGGCGTGGCATTCCATAAACCTACGGCAAGATGGCATTCATCCATTTATTGTGGTCGCAATAGCCGCCAATTCTCCCTATGCTATCACAAGACAGCGGAAGATGCTGCTCGTGTTTACGATGCCGCAGCACGCCTAGTCTGGGGCAACAATTGTTATCTGAACTTCCCAGACGAACACGATAATATCGGATTGCCTCGTTTGGTGCGATGGGGCCTTGCCACCCTACCCGACATTGATCCTAAGCAGTCTTACAACCTTTTCAGTGCGGCAGATATTCTCAAACGTAGTTATCCAGAAATTGTTCTTTTGGTTAAGCATAGGTGCCTTAAGGCAAAAAAGACCTTGATGCCCGGTGACCGGTATCGTTACGGGATTACTGGGAAAAACCTACTGACCTTTGCGAAAGCTGAGGTGGCACGCTACCAGAAGCTCAAAAAAGAGATGTTGTCTGGTAATGACCCCAGTCCCAAATCAGGAAGGAATTGACATGCAGTGGGACCCGTGGTACGGATGGATTGAGGGTCGGGAAATCAAAGACCGTATATGTTCCGAATGTGGTTATCGGTTTCGGACATTGGCTGACGAGGTTCATCCTTGTCCGAAATGTGTGCAGGAAAACAAGGCGGGGCTGCGTGGCATAAAGACATTTGCGCGGTGGTTGCCAACCTTCCTACGGAGATGGAGGCTACATTATGTTCTGGCTAGGGTTTTTCTTTGGCGCTCTGAGCGTAGGGCTGGTCTGGGCAATTGACTCATATTTGTTTGGCCCACCACGTGTGCGGACACGCAAGCAAATGAAGATCGGGGCTGTGTCCCGAAAGTTCGCGCGGCAATATGCGCAAGACCAAGAAGATAAGGATAAGCGCATTCTAAAACAAAAGAGATGAGCCATGACCGATTTGCGTAAACGGATAAAACGTCGCACAGTGAATTCGTACAACTATCAGGGTCGTAGACTTGTGGTGATATTGGAGCCGGGCGATGTAATTGCGTTCCGGGAAGAGCGATGCAGGAAGGTATTCCGCGCACCATTATCGCGCGTATTTACACAGGTGGTGGCCTGGAACCTGGAAGCCGAACGAGCGGAAAAGCGTAAGGTGTCGAACCGTTCCAGGCCACCCAAAACAAGCCGGAAATAAAGCCGAACAGGAGGCAATGTCAAATGTCTGCCAAAGAAATTGAAATGTCTAAAGAGTTGGGAATCCAGACGCTCACACAAGAGGAATGGATAAAGGAACGCCAAGCGGGAATTGGCGCATCGGAAGTCGCCACTGCGTTAGGGCTTAATCCATACAAATCGCCCTATACGCTCTGGGCCGAAAAGCGCGGGATCGTCCTGCCTAACGCTAGGGAGACGCTTG
>Ga0209986_10000176_pt1 | contig 58282 bp, 47 predicted proteins | sample BlataG_FD_183168 | JGI IMG/M metagenome (GOLD analysis project Ga0209986, IMG submission 183168) | Deep subsurface microbial communities from Black Sea to uncover new lineages of life (NeLLi) - Black_00105 metaG (SPAdes) (version 2) | ecosystem: Environmental > Aquatic > Marine > Oceanic >... | reverse complement strand
GGATTTATACGGATACAGTAACGGCCCCCGCTGCGCACCGGTCGTTGACGGCAACCGCGTTTTTATCTTCGGCCCCGCAGGGATGTTGCATTGTCTGCGTTTATTCGATGGGCAGCTGCTCTGGAAGGTCGATACCCAAGATCAATTCGCCGTCGTTCAGAACTTTTTTGGCGTGGGGTCCACTCCAGTCGTTCACCGAGATTTACTCATCGTGCAGATCGGGGGAAGCGAAAAAGAAGCAGCAGCCATTTTGCCTGGACAACTCGGCCAAGTCCGTGGAAATGGTACGGGAGTGGTGGCATTCGATAAGCGAACCGGGAAAGTCGTCTATACGCTATCGGATGAATTGGCGAGTTACGCATCGCCTGTGTTGGCCGAAGCAGGCGACCGCCACTGGTGTTTTGTCTTTGCCCGTGGCGGACTGATCGGTTTCGATCCCGATACGGGAAAATTCGATTTTCACTATCCATGGCGGTCCGACCGTACCGAAAGTGTCAATGCAAGTAATCCTGTTGTCGTGGGGAAACGGGTGTTCATCTCTGAAACGTACGGACCCGGCTCCAGTTTGCTTGCCTTCGAACCGGGGAAGGTGGAGGTTGTCTGGAAAGATCCACCGAAAAGCCGGCGCAAAGCGATGCAGACGCATTGGAACACACCCATCCATCACAACGGATTTCTCTATGGTTCAAGTGGACGCCACTCGGCAAGCGCCGAATTACGCTGCATTGACTGGAACACCGGGGCAGTGCAATGGAGCGAGAAAGGGCTCTCGCGATGCAGCCTGCTGTATATCGATGGCCACTTTGTGTGCCTTGGCGAATACGGCACGCTGCGGTTGTTACGGGCAGACTCTGAAAAATTCGACCAGGTGGCCGAAACGGTTCTTCTACCACGCGATCCCGGGGAAACCGAAAGGCCGCTCCAGTATCCTGCGTGGGCGGCACCTCTTCTTTCGCATGGTCTGCTTTACGTTCGTGGGCGCGATCGTTTACTGTGCCTTGAATTGATCCCCGATGCACCCCACACTCGGGCGAAGGCTCTCAGACCATGACGTTGGTCCACTCCCGCACCATTGACTGAGCCGATGTGATCAAGGTGGAGTACTCGATCCCCTCCACATCTTCTCCGAACAGTTCGAGATCCAAATACCCTTGGTAGTCGATCTGAGAGAGTGCGGCAAAGATCGAATCAAAATCGACCTTTCCCTTCCCCAAGGGACAACGATTCTGCTCGACCGAAATATTCGCTCGAGCATCGCCAAGATGAACGATTCCAATCCGGTCGCCACACGCGACAATCTGCTCTGGAACGTCAGGTTCTTCCGCAAGTTGATAGGTATCCACGACCAGTTTCAACTGGGGGTGATCCAACTCCTCAATCACCCGCAGCGCGTCATCAAGGGAGGTAAGAATGGTCCAGTCTTTTGCGCATTGGGGGTGCATCGGTTCAAGCGCAAGCTGAACTCCTTCCTCCTCGGCCACGGGGATCAACGCAGCCAGGGCACCGGTCAGCAGCCGATGGGCATGTCGCATGGTGTGCCCTCCGCGGCCTCCGCTGTAGAGGACCAGCACCGGGCACTCTAAAAAACCGGCCAGTCGTATCGCTCGTGCAGCGTCCCACAAACTTTCGCGGTAGGAGCGACCATCGCTCCCGGTAAACCCTCCCGCCCAGAGTAAATTGGAGACCTCAACATCGGCCTCGCGAAGCAATTCGCGCGCTTTTTCTAAACCGTAATCATCTATTTTTTCGCGCCAGACGCCAATTCCGCCGACTCCAAAGCGTGCGCAGCGGAGAACATCCTCCTCAAAGGTTGAGCGGTACGTCGTGAACTGGTTGATCGAAAGGCGAAACATCTGTTGTCCTGATGAGCGGGTCGCAGAGGCAGCGTTCCAAGTCACACTCGCACAGTATGCCCGCCAACGGCCAAAGTGTAAACGCGATTTTGTCTCCGCTGCGTTGCCGACCCATGACTTACAGGAAACAGGGTGGCGACCACGACCATGGCCCGCGTGACTGCTAGCAAGCCTACGGGGCCAGAAAAACACGGCGGAAAAACAGCGTAAAAAAACACCGTCAAAACCTTTCCATGCACGCCCCATAGCGACACTAGCATCTCCGGTAATGATTGCATCGGGTCGAGCTTCGACCGCTAATTTTGACCCGTTTTACCTTTCTTACTCAACTGGCATGACCCCTCTGACCGATACTACCGGCACGGTGAGAAGTCTAACCGATAGTTACCTGTGGATTACGCGTCTTCGAAACGATCTATCCCAAGAGAACCGAACCATGCCACATCCTCGTGTCCGGGCGTTTTTTATTGGGGGGCTGCTGCTCTTGCTGCTGCCCGCCTCAATGAGCTACGCCCAGCGCTTTCAGCCCTTCGGACCGCTGGACTTCACCCAGGATTGGCAACCTTTTGCCCCTGCAGAAATCAGCTCGTATGGCGGCGGTATTGCTCCCAACACTGGCTTTTTCTTTTCCTACGATCAGATCCACCTGTGGGTCGACCGTCCGAAAACAGCGATGCAGCCGGGCAAACTGGACCGCACCACCGGATCGCGGATCGATTTCGGTTATATGTCGAAAAACAACAGTGGCTGGATCGGCGAATTCATGCGGATCAACGGACCGAATGTGTACGATGAGCCGAGCGATCGGCAACGGGATGTCGTCACGATCAACCCCTCGGGAATCGACCCCACGAGTGGGCAGCCCGTGATTGATGTTCCGCCCATCGCAACGCAACCCTATCCCAACGGCAAGGCCGAGAATGTGGGAAGTCTCACTAGCTTTGAGTTTTCCAAACTGTGGCGGTTCAAACCGCTGCATGGCCACGGAAAGGGCGGCAGCCACGTGGAAATGTTCCTCGGCGGTCGCTTCACGACGATCAAAGCGCAGGATTCCTACAACTACAATGCGGGGAATACCCAACTGGACGCAATATTTGGGCCTGGTCCGTTCCCGCCCGCGGGAATCGAGCCAGACTTTGACCCCACAGCACACGCCGGAGTAACAATGGCTCAACGCTACACCCCACTAGGAATCATGGCAGAAAATTCGATCTTTGGTCCGCAACTCGGTCTCCGCTGGTTCCGCCAGCGCGATCGCTGGACCATTTCGGCCGAGGGCCGTGGATTTTTCGCCGTGAATCGGCAAAAAATCACCGGTGGATATCCGATTCAGGAGGCAATACCTGTCCAAGCTCCTGTACCGCCCACGGCGGGCTCTACTCTTGGGTTTCCGCTCGATCAAGCGAATCCCACCACCTTGTCAGGACCGACAACCGTCCCATCGGTTCCCGACTCACGGATGGTGCACACCTACAACGTGCATCAGTGGAAGTGGGCACCGGCCGGGGATGTGCGGTTCAACGCAACGTGGGAAATCACCAAATCGTTCGCCCTGGAGGCGGGCTGGGAATGGCTGTACTTCGCCAACGGTATTGCCCGGGGAAAAAGCGATGGGGCAGGGAACCCATTCACGGGTCTCGACAACCAGGACATGATGTTTACTGGCTGGACCGTGGGATTTGTGGTGAATCGCTAGGCGAGCGCGGCAATGGCCACGACGCTGCCACTTCCAGTCAGTCAGTCAGCGGGTCGACTCTAGCCCACTTTTTGTTGTCGCAACTCCGTCAACTCTGCGTCGAGCCGATGACGCAGCGGACTCTCCGGACGCAACGAATCGATCAAATCTTCGGCCTGGTCGAAAATCTGATCGCTTAAATCCTGTCCATTAAAAAGTCCTGTCCAACTTCGCGCGATTTCTTGTTCGGTACGCAAGGGATAACCTCAAGGTGGGAGTGGTGGGGTGGGGTGGGGTGGGAACGACACTCTAGCTACAGACGGACAACTCAAAGCAAACGCACTCCTAGAAGTCTATCAAAACATCGTCACCGAGTGAACAGGTGTTGCCCCTCTGCGAGCTCTGTCGCATGCTCACTTGGGCTGTGGTGGGGTCTGCCTGGATGTATTACAACAGGGACTAGCGATGGCTCCCCAGAAAGGGGGTGAAGACCCTCTTTTTTTCCCTGCGGGTGAAACATGTCGACACTCCTGGCCAAGACACCGAACGCACACGCTGGCGTCTGCATTGCCCACGGTTTTGAGCGGCTTGAACTGAGCGGGCCCTTTTGGCACGCATTTGCTGCTTTCAAGACTTGCAGCCATGCCTTCCTGCTTGATAGCAGTGTCACCTCTTCAGAATGTGGCCGCTATTCGTTCATGGGAAAGCAGCCGATGGCGGTCTTTCAGGCGCGCCGCTTGAACCCCCAAAGCCGTCCTTTCGACACTGTCATGGAAGTCCACAGATTCGAGTCTGCGGGGGGCAAAAAATATGGCGATCCACCTCACCCCGAGCGGATTTCTGGCGATGCCCTCGAAACGCTCCGAAACCTATTGGCCGAATACGCCGCCCCCTTCGGGGAGGAGGCAAAAAAACGATTTCCCTTCCTCGGCGGAGCGGTCGGCTTTTTTGGCTATGAGGCGGGCAGTTGGAATGGCCCGGATGGATCGATTAAGACGCAGTGCGAGTCAAGCATTCCTGATATCCACTTCGCCCTTTATGAGAGAGTACTTTGCCACGACCACGACTCCGGGGAAACCTATATTTCCGTTGTCGGCCGGGGCAACACCAACCAAGCGGCCCGCAGGGCAAGCGAGCAGGCTATGGGGGCAATTCGAGAAAGCGTGGCTGCCACACAACGCACCGCACAACGCACCGCACAACGCGGAAAAGCAGCACCCCAATCATTGCGGGCATCGCCCGGGGTAAAAGAAACAACCACGCAGGAGTGCTGTTTTGACGAAGCCGGTTATTGCGATGCAGTCCAAACCGTACAGGAGCATATCGAGGCGGGGGACATTTATCAGGCATGCATGACCCAACGATTTCAATCTGACCTTGGAAAACATGCTCCGTGGAACCTCTATTGCCACTTGCGGGCCAGCAACCCGGCGCCCTTTGCCTGCTATCTGCACACGCCTACCTTTTGCGTTGTCAGCGCATCGCCCGAGCGGTATCTCGCGGTGGACCGAACCGGATGGGCAGAAAGCCGCCCGATCAAGGGAACACGCCCGCGCGGAAAGACCCCGCAACAAGACACAGCACTGCGGCAGGAATTGATCGAGAGCGAAAAAGACCGGGCAGAAAATGTGATGATTGTCGATCTGGTCCGCAACGACTTCGGCCGCGTCTGCCGTTTTGGCTCGATTAATGTCTCGCAACTGATGCAAATCGAAAGCTATGCGACAGTCTTCCAAATGGTGTCGACCGTACGCGGTCAACTGCCGGAGGATCGCGATGGCCTCGATCTTGTTCGAGCAACATTTCCTGGAGGATCGATGACCGGTGCACCCAAAATTGAGGCGATGAAAATTTTGGACCGCCTGGAACCGGTGCGTCGTGGAATCTATTCCGGAGGAATTGGCTACCTCGACTACGCGGGTGCGATGGACCTCAACATGGTCATCCGGTCTTTCGTTATCGAAGAGGGCGTCGTTTCCTATCACGCCGGGGGGGGCGTCGTCGCCGATTCATCCCCTGCTGCGGAGTATCAAGAGTCGCTCGATAAAGTCGTTGCGCTACAGAGGGCGCTGGATACCCTCAAACAAGAGACCACCGCAAAGCGTTCGAGCGAGTAGCGGGGCACTGCTTCAAACGGGACACCATGATTTGTGTCTTTGAAAAGGTGTTGGTCCCTTTGGAAAACTTAGTGGCCAAAATCAATAGCGTAGCTTGTTGCTCGGGGCAGTGACCACTTTGGTCAGCGGCGCGGCGGTCAAAAGTGGACTTCCCGTCGTGCCACCTTTCAAGGAAGCAACTTTGGCATGCAATTGGGGTTGGGCCGTATTCCGCTGGAGGGCTATTTGATAGTTAGTCAATGCTTGCTGGTGATCTCCGCGATCTTCGTGGAGTTGGCCGAGTGCAGCGCGAGCCTGTGGATGGGTCGTATCTTTGGCAATCGCATCGAGCAAATGTTCTTCATTGGCTTTGTCATTGCCGGCTTCACCATGAAGTTGCGCAAGCGCGATATTTGGTTCCACAAGCTGAGGGCTTCTTTGCTTCCATCCCTCAAGCAGACGGAAAGCCTGATCTTGTCTGTCTTGCTGCGCTAACAAAACAGCCAGGCCTCGATAGCACTCGGGATGATCTTCGTAGTGATCGAGGCACTGATTGTAATAACCCTCGGCCTGCGAGGCATAAGCTGGATCACCTGTCGTCGTCGCTAGATGATGATACGCAGCGGCGAGATTGTAGTAACTATCGGCATCGTCGGGATTGACCGCAACGGCCTCCTCAAATTTCTGAATCGCAGCGTTGTAATTTCCTTTTTTGAAGTAGCGTGCACCTGTCGCATTCAGGTTATTGGAGTGAACTCCACAACCGACACAATACGGCAAGAGGCAGGCGCCAACCAAAGACAGCAGCGTGCAACGAAAATAGGGGGAAAACAAACCGTTTCGTAAATTCAAAAATCTAGCCGCCATAACTTGCCTCGCTCGAAATGAAGGCGTGAGGGAATACCAGGCCTGCGGAAATTGCAGGCAAACTCCGCAAAGCAGGGGCGGACGATAGCGGAGGCGTGCATTCTCTACAAGACGGATTCGTGCGCGAACCAAGAGCCTTAAAACGCTGAAAGCGACGACGGCACTGCTAGCCAAGAACCCCACGGCTAGCCAAGAATCCCACGCACGCGCCCGAACGGACCCTAACCTTTTTTCTGCTTTTTTTCTCGCAGCTTCCGTAACGCATCTCGAACAGCGGTCTGCGTGTCGACCGGTTTCTCTTTGCCACTGTCCACCCGGGGCAACTTTCCGGGCTCCTTATGACCGTGTTGTGCGTGCCCTCCCGATTCCACTTTTGCATGATCGCCGTCGGCAGTGTTTGCGGCTAAAATCTTACTATCGGTAATTTTACTATCATTGATAGTGGTCTTTTTACTCTCGTTGATATTGTGACTTCGATCGGCACGACGCTGGGTTGCTCCCTTGATGGAAACAAGTCCCGTGTCCGATCCACTCGGATCGGATTCATCAAGCCAATCATCGATACTATCCTCTCCACCCTGTGCCAACTGCGCAGTTCTTTCTACCGCCTCACCCACCGAATGTACCGGTGGATGCTTCTCACCACCAACCGCAACATCCAATTGCACTAAAAACCGCAGGGGGCCAACTGAAAGTTCACATCCAGAACGAAGTTCTTGTTCACCGATCACACGCTTGCCGTCCACGAACGTACCGTTTTTACTATTGAAGTCTCTGACAGCGACGTAACCCTCTTCTACAATCAGGGCGCAGTGGTGCCGGGAGATCACATCGCTGTTTGGCCGCATCTGACAGTCGCGGTCGCGACCAACAAAAAACTTAGGCCCGGAAACTTGAATTTCCTTACCGCTGTGAGAACCGCCAATAACTACCAGCTTCAATCGCACCTGCTTCTCCCCAAAAGACCCAATACCGCTGCGATCAACCGACGCGCACAACGCAAGAGACCGACGTCATCAGTTTCGAGGTGAAGATGAAACGGATGATAAGATATGGAGAGGATTCACCCCGAATCGGCCACCATCTTCCGCGACCGGGAGTATAGCGTAAAACCGAAACTAGCCCAAATAAATTCAACGAATTTCCACGTTGAAATCAACCCTTTACGTAAAATCAACGCTTTTTTGTCCACTTTGGACTACCATATTTTTCGCCCACACGTTGCTCCCAAGATCGCCTTTGCGCAGTATCCAGAGTGCTCGGTTCCACCTGGAGATCTGCCTTTGCGGCTATCCGGGCTGCCCAGAGTGCGGTGAGCGGATCAAGACCGAGGGAAAATCCCTGCTCGCTGAGCCCGGCGAGTTGCGGGGTGAAGGGCGAGGCCGAAAGAAGCAAACTGCCGTGCTGGAGCACGCCACCTCTATAACTTCGCTGCGCGCTGCCAAGAATTTTCACGTCTCCTAAACCAACATCCCAACCGCTTCTTCGCTCAAAGCAAAGGAAAGATTTCTCCGCACCAGCAGTCGGCTTGCAGAACTGGGCATCGGCCCCCAACTCCGCAAGGACGTCGATCAGAGATTGATGGACCCATTCATACATCCACTCCGATCCCTTGGTCGCCTTGCGGTCTACTCCAGGGGGTAGTTCTCTCCGTGGCCAACTCAAACTGTAGGTTAACTCCCGATCATGCAAAATCGCACCGCCACCGGTTGCCCGACGAACGACGGGGCACGAAAGACTCTCTGGGTGCCTCTCTCTTTCAGAAAACAATTGGAAATAGCCGAGCGAGAGGGTCGGTTCGGACCACGTGTAAAATCGGAGGATCGGGGACCCCGTTCTGGTTACCGTCTCAAGCAGCACCTCATCGACGGCCATGTTCACAGGTCCTGGCATCGGGGGATCTGTCAGCAACTGACAAACGATCTGTTCCATAGATACTCCTAAAAAAGGACTGCTTCCAGATCGCTACGACCCCGCTCCCAGGGCGCCACAACTCAGTAGCGGCCCACATTTTTTAGAAGTCTAGGCTTCGGCCGAAGGCTTCCATCGCAGCAGCGGTTTTCGTGCAGCCGTGACTTCATCGGGACGACTGACGAGGGTGGTGTGCGGTGCGTCGTGCAACAAATCCACAGACTCCTCCGTTATATGGAAGAGCGCTTCGGCAAATTTGTCTAGCATTTCCTTACTCTCGGTCTCGGTCGGTTCCACCATGACAGCCTCTTTGACGGTCAAGGGGAAATAAACGGTAGGCGCGTGAAAACCGTAATCGAGCAGTCGTTTTACAAGGTCCATAGCGGAAACCCCGGAATCGTTCTTCAACTGGGCCGCCGACGCAACAAATTCATGCATGCAGCGATCACCCTGTGGAACGGGCAAAAAATGTTTGACTCGACTCAGCAAATAATTGGCATTCAGCACAGCATTTTCCGAAACGCGACGCAGTCCTTCAGGACCGTGCGTCAACAAGTAACAGTAGGCACGGACCAGCACACCGGAATTGCCAAAAAAACTGCGTACACGACCGATCGAGCGTGGCTGGTCCCCATCGAGCCGATATTTGAAACCATCCTCCAACTTTTCTCGCACAACACGAGGAACCGGTAGGTAGGGGGATAATTTTTTCACCACCGCAATCGGACCGGCTCCGGGACCACCCCCACCGTGCGGACCACTGAATGTTTTATGCGGATTAAAATGCATCATATCCGCACCAAAATCGCCAGGCCGAGTGACTCCTAGAATCGCGTTCATGTTGGCACCATCGAGATAAATCAGCCCACCGCAGGCGTGTACCTCATCTGCAATTTCGGCAACCCCACGCTCAAAAAGGCCGAGTGTGTTCGGATTGGTGATCATGAATACCGCGACTGATTCGTCGAGTTTGGATAACAAATCCTCTCGGTCCACAAAGCCTTCGGCAGTACTTTTAACGGTTACCGTTTCAAAGCCACACATGCGTGCACTGGCTGGATTGGTTCCATGCGCTGAATCGGGCGTCAGAACCTTGGTACGCACCTCACCCATCTCGCGAAAATAGGCGGCCGCCACCATCAGCGCCGTCAACTCTCCGTGCGCACCGGCAGCCGGTTGCAAACTCACTGCATCAAGACCGCTAATCTCTTCCAGCATTTGTTGCAACTCAAAGAAAACGCGTAACAAACCCTGCAAGCTGCTCTCTGGTTGATAGGGGTGCACATCGACGATCCCAGGCATCGACGCAAGTCGCTCGTTCCGTTTGGGGTTGTATTTCATCGTACACGAACCGAGTGGATAAAAATGTGTGTCGACCGACATGTTCAGCGTAGAAAGATTGGCATAGTGGCGAACAATTTCAGGTTCGGCCACCTCCGGAAGATGCGGAGAAGTTTCCGCCAGAAACCGCTCGGGGATTATTTCCTCAATCGGTTGCACCGGGACATCCACCGCCGGCAAAGAAACTGCTTTGCGGCCAGCTTTCGACAATTCAAAAATAAGCTGCGTGGCATGCTTATTTCGCATGGGTTGCTCCACTGGTTGTGTGCTGAGCGACGAACTCAACAAATTGGTCAATCTCCGCGCGCGTTCTTTTTTCGGTCACTGCCAGCAAAAAACAATCCTCGCGATCCGGATACCATTGCGCAAGGGGCACACCGGCAAAAACGCCTGCCCGCTCACAATCGGCTAAAAGTTCATCCACTGCATTTGCGCGATCGCGAACGACGAATTCTTTAAAGACCGGTCGATCAAAAACAACTTCCAAGCGATCGAGCCTACTCAACCGTTCGCGGGCGTAGGCCGTTTTCTGGAGACACAATTCAGCGACCTCTCGCATTCCCTGCGGACCCATCGCCGCAAGGTAAACGCTCGCTCGCAAGGCGAAGAGTCCCTGATTCGTACAGATATTACTTGTTGCCTTGTCGCGACGAATATGTTGCTCGCGGGTTTGCAGGGTAAGAACCCAGCACCGATTGCCGCGACGGTCGGTCGTTTGACCGGCAATTCTTCCCGGCAACCGCCGTACGAATGTCTCGCGGCAGGCCATCAGCCCCAGATAAGGCCCCCCATACTGCATCGGCGTACCCAGCGACTGGCCCTCTCCGACCACAATATCGGCATCGTAATCTCCCGGACGCTGCAAAAGCCCAAGGCTGATCGGATCAATCACTGAAACGAGCAGTGCCCCGGCCGAGTGGACCTTTTCTACAATCTCGTGGACTTCCTCCAGACACCCAAAAAAATTTGGCTGCTGCAGAAGCAAACACGCCGTATCTTCGGTGAGGGCACTGTTCAGTGCTTGTTGATCGATTGTGCCCTCAGGACATGGGATTGTGATGACTTCCGTTTCCAATGAGGCAAAGTAGGTGTCGACAACCTGCCGATACTCCGGATGCACACTCTCGGCAACCAGGACACGACCTCGCCGCCGAGTCACAGTCAAACTCATTAACACTCCCTCAACGGCCGCCGAACCACCGTCGTACAAACTCTGATTGGAAACATCCATTCCCGTCAGTTCACAAATCATCGTCTGATATTCGAACATTGCCTGTAAATTTCCCTGACTGACCTCCGGTTGGTACGGTGTGTAGGAAGTATAAAACTCACCGCGTGAGGCAACATAATCCACAACGGCCGGAACAAAATGATCGTAACTTCCGGCACCGAGAAAGCAGACCGTATCGGCGGGAGACTTATTTTGAGCAGCGAGTGCGGTAAGATGCGCCGTCAGTTCCAGTTCACCCATTGCCTTGGGTAACTGCAGGGGCCTATTCAACCGGAGCGATTCGGGAATCGACTCAAAGAGTTCTTCAATAGAAGCACAGCCGATCGCTTCGAGCATCGCCTGCTGATCATCAGGCGTATTGTAGACGTACGGCATCCGCTCAGCTCTCCTCTTCGGCACACATTTTATTGTATGCCGCATGCGACATTAGATGTTCTAAATCAGCTGCTCCGGCAAGCCGAATCTTTGCAATCCAGCCACGTCCATAGGGGTCTTCGCCGAGCCACTGGAGTGCGTCGGGAAGTTCTTGATTGACCTCGATCACTTCTCCCGCCACCGGACTATAGATATCACTAACCGCTTTGACTGACTCGACTTCACCAAGCGATCCCCCTGGAGTGACCTGTTTGCCAATCTCTGGCAACTCCAAAAAGACGAGATCCGTAAGCGCTTCAACGGCAAAGGCGGAAATTCCAACCGTTGCTAATGACTGGCCATTTTGTGCATGCTCTGCGTTCTCATCGACATGAACCCACTCATGCGTTTTCGCGTATCTCAGTTCTTCCGGTTTCACCTGATTTTCCTTCCCTGCGTTGATTGATCCCTAACTGAATGACTTTTTCAACTCGAGGACGACCACGTCCCTTTAGGACCCCGGGCGTTTGTAAAAGGGTAATTCTACCACTTGAGCCGCCTCCTCTCGCCCCCGCATATCGATCAAAACCTCAGTCCCCACCGACGCAAGTTCTTGTGCTACAAAGCCCATTGCAATGGGCTGCCCCAACGTGGGGGAATGCGTTCCACTGCTCACGTTCCCGACCACACGGCCCGCGACCCGAATCGGATACCCCTCCCGGGGAACCCGCCGACCCTGGGTAATTAAACCCACGCGGCGGGGAAAATTTCTCTCCCCGGCAAGACGCACCAGGGCATCGCGTCCCACGAACTGGTGATCTTTCAAATGAACCGCAAATTCCAGTCCCGCCTGCAGCGGCGAAATCTCCTCACTTAACTCGTGTCCATAAAGAGGCATCGCGGCCTCGAGACGCAATGTGTCGCGTGCTGCAAGTCCGACGCTGGTCCCGCCAATTTGTTTACAGCAAGTGAACAATTTTTTCCACAAAGCTTCCGCTGCAGCTACCGGAACGATAAGTTCCCAACCATCCTCTCCCGTATAGCCCGTCCGGCTCAGTACACCGTCGTGTGTATCCATCGCAGTAAACCGAGCTGTATAATATCCCATCTCGGAGGGATTCCGGGCACAAACTGACGTCACCACTTCTTCTGCCCGCGGGCCCTGAACCGCAAACATCGACTGCTGGTGTGTCTGGTCCTGCCATTCCAAATCCGCTTGGCCAACAGCAAATTCTTTTTGGTAATTCTCCAACCAAGCTAAAACCTTCTGAAGGTTGCCTGCATTAACGACCATAAGAAAAAACGGGCCTTTTGCATCGCGAAGGTGGGTTACCAGAACATCATCGACCGTACCCCCACGATGATTGGTCAAGAGTGCATAGCGAACGCGGCCCTCCGGCAGGTTGGAAATCGACCGGGAGAGCAAACCGTCAAGAAAAGAGCCCGCTGCAGCTCCACGAAAAATCAATCTTCCCATATGGGAAATATCAAACAGGCCAACCGATGTGCGGGTTGCCAGATGCTCTTCGACAATCGATCCATACTGGATCGGCATCGACCAACCACCGAACCCGGCCATTTTGGCCCCCCGGGCAGTATGCCACGCATGCAGGGGCGTTTGCGTCAGTGTTAAAGTCATCCGTGCACATACCTTAAAACAAGAATTCGTTGTATTCTAGCGCTCCGAAACAGCCTCGCCAGGGGGCGTATTCGGTGTCGGCCAAAGTTTCAGTCGCGTGAACGCCGGGATTTCTTCGTACTTTGTCGGGTTGGCGATTTACGTGACCGCTTGGGCTTTTTTTCCGATCCTTTGCCGCGACGGCCTTTTGCGGATGCTTTGGCCTTGGGCTTCTCCGAACTCTGTTTCCTCCTGGGACGACCGACCAAACGGAAATCGAGTTCCCGACGGTCGATATCGACATGCGCAACGGCAACTCGAAGGGAATCACCGAGTCGGAAAGTATTGTCGCGGCGGCGTCCGGAAAGTGTGTGAGCGGTGCCGTCAAAATGGTAATTGTCATCGGCCAGTGAGGCGATGTGAACCAAGCCTTCTGCCGGAAGTGCTATACCTTGTACGAAAAGTCCATAATCTTGCACCCCGGTGACTGTCGCTTCCATCTCCTCGCCAATCCGTGTGCTGAGATAATTGAGAAGCTTGACACGGACGAGTTCGCGTTCTGCCTGTTCGGCCCGTTGTTCGCGATCGCTGCAGTGTTCACCGCTTATGTGCAATTCCTCTTTTTTCTGCTTTGCAGTGCGACCCTCATCCAACGACCGCAGTAACCGGTGTATCAGCAAATCTGGGTAACGCCGGATGGGAGACGTAAAATGGCAATAGCAATCACTTGCCAAGGCAAAGTGTCCTTCTGGAAGCGGACTGTAAACGGCACGCTTCAGACTGCGCAGCAGAGCGTAATTGACTGCCTGCTGCTGCTTCCCACCTTCTACTGTTTGCAGTAAACGCTGCAAGGCAAAACGGCTCTCGAGACTTGTTGTTTCAATGCCCAACTCCTCAATAAATTTAGTCAGCGCACGAAGCTTACGTGGTTCAGGCGGTTCGTGGATGCGCCGCAGGAATGGCAGGTGCCGGGCATGTAATAATTCTGCCACTGCTTCGTTGGCAGCAAGCATAAACTCCTCGATAATCTGATGGCTCTCGGTATTTTCAACCAAATGGGCACCAGTCACGCGACCCTGCTTGTCGAGATCGATTTTCACCTCGGGCATGGAAAGTTCCAATGCACCACGTGTAAAACGCCGCCGACGTAGAAGCATGGCCAACGTGTGCATATCGCCTAAAAGGGCGTGAACTTCCGGAGTCAGTTTTTTCTTCCAACGCGCAGGCGAAGCAAGGAAGGCGTCCACCTCCGCATAATGGAAACGTCGGTCGCTACGGATGGCGCCCGCAACCGATTCGACTCCCACGGGCACCCCTTCCGCTGTAAATTCGATAAAAACAGACCGCGTATAGCGAACCTTTTCCGGTTGAAGACTGGCCAGATGGTTCGAAATCGTCTCGGGCAGCATAGGAATCACACGATCGGGAAGATACGCGCTCGTCGCCCGGTCGTAGGCCTCGCGATCCAACTGCGTTTTTTCCTGAATAAAATGTGAAACATCGGCGATATGCACACCCAGAAGCCAATGTCCCTCAGACGATTGCTTCAGAGAAATTGCGTCGTCGAAGTCGCGGGCGTCGATCGGATCGATGGTAACGACAGTGAGGTCGGTGAAATCTTTGCGTTCTGGTGGAATCGATTCATCGAACGTTTCGGCAACTAGCCGCGCCTCTTCAAGTACGGCGTCGGGAAACTCTCCCGGAAGTCCATACTCGTGAATGATTGAAAGCGTATCGACGCCCGGCTGATTGCGAGGCCCGAGTACTTCTACAACGACCGCCTCCCCTTCGCGAAAGTGGGAAGGAAACCGTACCATTTCAATCACAACTTTTTCATCAATCTGCGCCGCGCTTGCCGTTGCATCGCCAATTCGCACCGGTGCCGAAAAAATCTTTCCGTCGACCTGGACGAGCGACATGCCGGCCTGCTGAAAAAAAGTTCCAACAAACCGGTGCGTGCCACGGTCGATGACCTCAATGATCTCGCCGGCAGGCCCCACGCCTCGCTTTGATCCTTGTTTGCCTCGCAACTGAACGCAAACCGTGTCTCCGCTTGCCGCATCGCCCGTGTGTTTCGCCGGGATGAAAATATCCACCGGTTGCTCTCCGGTCGCCTCCGAAGGGGTCGGGCGGACGAATCCATATCCCGCCTTTAACCGACGAAAAACACCGGTGATACGATCCGGGGTGCCCTTTCCGGGCGAGATCACCGCATGTCCACCGGCATAGGCAAGCTTGCCTCGTTTGACGAGTTGCTTGATCTTTTTCTTCAGTTGCCGAGTCTGCTGTTCGTCGAGCCTGAGTCGCTCGGCAAGCTTGCCGGGCTTCACCGGTCGATAACCTGGAGAGAGGACATGTTCGAGAAGCATCTCCTGGAGTTCGTCCTCATTCATGCCCAGCAGGTCCTTTGTAGAGTTTGCGACCGAGGTTGGGATAGTATTGGGTCCAAGAACTGTCTGGATTGTTGTCACTGCGGATCACCTGATCGAACTGATGCAGCCGGGCATCCAACTCATCCAACTGATGCAGGACCAGCGCTTCGCGGGTCATTGGTACCTGCGGACTACCGGAGTCGAGACGACCGTGGTGACTGACAATGAGATGCTTCAACTGCATGGCACGTTCGGCTGGAAATGAAGACAGTCCACTTAGTTTGCTCTCTAAAAGTGTTAATCCAATGACAATATGGCCGAGTAACTGACCCTTGTCCGTATAATGCAAATCGCGATCGTAGCCCAACTCCTCGACTTTCCCCGAGTCGTGCAACAACCCTCCCACGAGCAGCAACTCGCGATCGAGGTGGGGATAGGTGTCGGCAACGCGATCGATCAGATCGCACAATGTTGCCACGTGCTGCAATAAGCCACCGTGATAGGCGTGATGATTTTTAATTCCGGCCGGAGCGCGACAAAATTTGTCCATAAAGTCTGCATCTTCCAGATAGGCTACGGCAAGCTTACGTAGATCTTGATCCGCCAGTTCCGAAAATCGCTTCGTCAAATTTTTACGCAAGCTGTCGATGAGGCCTGCGGGAAGTACGCGAAAATCACTCTCATCGATCGTCTCGCTGGAAACTTTTTCGATACTTTTGGCAATCAGTTGCACCGCTCCCTGAAAAAGTTGTGTGGTGCCTTGCACGCGAACATAATCGCCGTCGGCAAAATGAGCGGCCTTTTCTTCACTCGCGTTCCACATCCTCGCCTCGAGTAAGCCGGAACGATCAGAGAGACGAAACTGTAAATAGAGATTTCCCTGACGATTGGAGCGCAGCTGCTTACCGCTTAGCAGAAAAACCTGATCGATGGTCTGCTCGGCGTTGAGTTTACTGACGAGATGGCGTGCCATGGGGTTTTATACTTCCGAAGCGACTTGGTTCCGTCTTTCAAGCATCGGACGGTCGCTATCCGAGGCCGCCTTACACAGAGCGGGAAAAGCAACAATCAGCAAGCCGATACTCTTAGTGGAGCGGCCTCTCAGGCCACCCCGATGATTTTAGGAGTACCGGACGGTTTCCTACAAGGACCAGAGATATTGCGAGTAAGCCCGCGACTGTCATAGAATGTCGCTTGGTTGAATCACTTTCCGCCCTTTTTTGGACTTCCTATGGCTAAACCACCCTCGCATGCGATCCAACCTACCCGCAACGATGACTATCCAGAATGGTATCAGCAGGTTATTCGCGCTGCGGACCTTGCTGAAATTTCTCCCGTCCGCGGGTGTATGGTTATCAAACCGTGGGGTTATTCCATTTGGGAAAACATGCAGCAATCACTCGACCGCATGTTTAAAGCGACCGGCCATGTGAATGCCTACTTCCCGTTGTTCATTCCGATGAGCTACCTGGAAAAGGAGGCTGCCCACGTCGAGGGGTTCGCGAAAGAATGTGCTGTTGTCACCCACCATCGTCTGGAACCAGATGGGAAAGGGGGGCTTCGTCCGGCCGGCCCCCTCGAAGAGCCTTTGATTGTTCGTCCCACGAGCGAAACCATCATTGGAGAAATGTATGCAAAATGGATTCAGTCGTATCGCGATTTACCCGTATTGATTAACCAGTGGGCGAACGTGGTGCGGTGGGAGATGCGCACGCGGATTTTCTTGCGGACCACTGAGTTTCTCTGGCAAGAAGGGCATACCGCGCACGCAACGCAAGCGGAGGCAGAAGAAGAAACACGCAAAATGCTCGAAGTCTATGCCGACTTTGCGGAAAACTGGATGGCGATGCCCGTGATCAAAGGAGAAAAGACGGCCGAGGAACGTTTCCCGGGTGCGGTCGCGACTTACAGCATCGAAGCGATGATGCAAGACCGTAAAGCGTTGCAGGCGGGAACATCGCACTTTCTCGGACAAAATTTTTCGCGGGCGCATGAAATCAAGTTTCAGGATAAAAAAGGTGCGGAGGCCTACGCCTGGACAACCTCATGGGGTGTCTCAACCCGCCTGGTTGGCGGACTCATCATGACACACGGCGATGACGATGGAATGATCGTACCGCCACGACTCGCACCACAACACGTGGTGATTCTTCCGGTATTGCGAGGAGGCGATTCAAGTGGTTCCGTACTGGAGTATTGTGAAAAGTTAAAGTCGGCACTCGAAGGTAAAACATTCAACGGTGCTCCGATACGTGTTGCGTTAGACCGCCGTGATATTCGCGGCGGGGAAAAGACTTGGCAGCATATCAAGAAGGGTGTGCCTCTTCGCGTCGAAATAGGCCCCCGCGATGTGGAGAGTGATAGTTGCTTTGTTGCCCGACGCGATCAACCGCCGAAACAGAAGGCGAGTATTCCTCGAAATGCGTTTGTCGCCTCGATTGCCGACCAACTTGAAGCGATCCAGCAGGAACTTTTCAACCGCGCACTGACAAGCCGGGAGGAAGCAACACAAAAAATTGACGATCTGGATGACTTTCGTCATTTCTTTACCTCGGACGAAACCAACAAACCGGAAATTCATGGTGGGTTTGCCCACTGCCACTTTGCCGAGGGTGAGGAAATGGCATCGGTACTGAAGGAACTTAAGGTCTCACTTCGTTGCATTCCTCTCGATGGTGAAAAGGAGGAAGGGAAGTGCATTTTCTCGAACCGCCCGAGTCGACAGAGGGCTGTTTTTGCCAAGGCATATTGAGCGATGGATCAACCGCCTCATGGGTGAATCGCGCGAATCAGATAAAGTTCTAAGGGTTTTAGCAGCCTTCAGTCGGGATGAAGACGCGCTCCGCTGGGCGGTCACTCGCGCCGAAGAGTACTGGGGAAAACATGCTCTTGCGAGTTCTATCTTTCAATTTATCGAAACGGATTATTACACCGCATCGATGGGTCGCCCGCTACTGAAAGCGTTTTGGGCTTTTGAAAGTCCTGCTTCACCTGCAGATTTAGCAAACTGGAAGCAGCAAACCAATCTCTGGGAAACGGAGTTTGCACAATCGCACCGAACCGACGTCGTCAGACCACTCAACATGGACCCTGGCTATTTGACGCTGGGGAAATTAGTCCTGGCCTCCACCAAAGACCACGCCCACCGTATTTATCTGCACAGTGGTATTTATGCCGAAGTCACCCTCGGTTATAGAAATCGCAAGTGGCATAACTGGGAGTGGACTTATCCCGATTATCGTCGCGAGGACGTGCAAGCATTTTTCCATATGTGTCGCGAATATCTGCGGACCACGCTACTACCCGGCGCAACCCGCTGAACTGCACTCTGCACGGAACGGCCCCAGCATCGAGCGCCGTTTTTTCCCGGTCCACCAGCGGTGCAAACTGCGGAGCAAGTCGTCTGATTTGACGCTCGCCGGGCGGGACCGATAGAATGCCTTAGGGCTCCACTTCATATCCCGCAACGGAAGGTCTGATCTTTGAAAATCTTTGCTTGTGCAATGGTGGCCGTCGGTCTCGGCATCGGTCTGGGCTTTCTGCGGACAGTGGCCGAATTCAGCTGGACCATCGAGCCACCGCTCCTGGCCGGCACCCGGGAGGCTGAACCACTGAAAACGGGCCCCAAACTGATGGTTCCGAACAACATCCATGCCTTTGGCCGGATGTATCAAAACCAGACAGGATCCCATACGTTCCTGCTGCGCAACGAGGGATTATCAGAACTGAAGATTGTTCCGGGAAAGCCTTCATGCAAGTGTACCGTAAGTAAGGTTTCGCGAAAAAAGATTCCACCGGGTGAAACCGCACAGGTCACACTCACCTGGAAAACGGGAAAATCGAAAGGCAAATATCGCAAACGCGCACCGATCGAAACCAACGATCCGGAACAACCAACGGTCCAGTTAAAAATCGAAGGGACCGTAACTCCCGCCTTTGCATTCAAACCCCCCACACTCTTTGCCTCCGGTTTGGCAAACGATACGGAAAAGGAACTCGAAGCAAAACTTTTTTTTTACGGAAAGAAAAAGGTGGAACTATTGGGCCAGGAATTGAGTCGCCCAGAACTAGAATCGCACCTATCGGTTCATTACGAGCCGATTGCGAACGAGCAAATAACTGAAGCGTATGCGACCACCGGATATACGATCCGAGTGAAATTTCTGCCCGGTATGCCCATTGGCAACTTTCATGAAGCGGTCGTCTTTTCCACTGAACCGCCGATGATTCAACCAGTGCGGCTGAATGTGAATGGTACTGTTCGTAAACCAGTCAATATCTTTGGACCTCAACTTGATCGAAAGACTCAGACGCTCAATATGGGAAAGGTTTCTGCAGGCAGTGGCAAAGAAGTAAAGCTCCTGATGCAGGTGGCTGGTCGCTACCGCGACAAAGTCAAAATCGAAATGAGCAAAAGTGAACCGCCGGGGATCCAACTGAAAATCGGTCCTAGTCTCCTGCTAGCAAAAGGAACGCTTCGTCAGTTCCCTCTGATCTTTATTCTGCCAGAAGACACCAAACCAGGGCTGTACGGAGTCGGCACCCATCCAGGTGGAAAGATCGTGCTCACCACCGGACATCCGGACTATCCTGAAATTGAACTGCGTGTCAAACTTGAGGTCGCTCCACTTGAAAATACGGCTGCTCAGAACACGAATTCAACTGAATCGCCGCCAGAGATAAAAAAATAAAGCACGTTCCACCACGCGGGGAACGAAAACACTACCGATTGTGGGGAAGGAACCCGATGGCACATCGATTTTTCAAACAATCGCCGATGAGCCACACACTTTGTGGACTCATACTTCTGCTGGTCGGTTGCAGTGACAACGGGAAGACGGAGTCGCAATCTAAAATTTCCCGACCGGAGATTCCACTGACAAAGGTTGTCGATCCCGGCCAAAGTACGCCCTTTCAACCCCCGGACCAAGTGCTGGAAAAAGCCCAGCTCAAGGAGTCGAAAGAGGGTGTACCTCCGGAAGCCCCTACGAAGGAGGAAACCAAAGACTACAAAAGTCTCAACGGCGCCATCTTTGTCGATTGGAAGAAGCCGAAGGCCGCAATTCTCTTATCGGGACTACTGGACGGTTACATCGAACCGTGCGGATGTGCGGGGCTCGAAAATCAGAAGGGTGGGCTCAGCCGACGCATGGCGTTCGTAGAGCGTTTGAAAGGGGAGGGGTGGCCTTTAATCGGCGTCGACTTAGGTGGCATGGTCCGTCGGTTTGGCCCGCAGGCAGCGATTAAATACCAAGTCGCGATCGATGCACACCGCATGCTGGGATATGGTGCTGTCGGCTTCGGTGTGCACGATCTGCAACTTCCCTCCGAAATACTTTTGGCGCAGTTGACACAGGGGGAGATTTCTCCCTTTGTCTCTGCAAACGTGCGTTCAATTTTTGATGAAGACTTTGGCCTGAGTCATCGCTTTCGAGTATTGAAAGTAGGCGGAATGCGGATCGGTGTGACTCAGGTTTTAGGTCAAGCGTTTGCTGAAAATTTACAAAATGTCGACTTCGAATATCAGTCTCCGGAGACTGCCCTGGAACCTGTGGTAAAAAGTCTCAAAAGTGAAAACTGTGATTTTCTGATTTTACTTGCAAACACCACTGTGCAAGAGGCACGTGCGCTTGGCGAAACGTTTACTGATTTTGACTTCGTGGTTGTTGCTGGCGACAGCGATCCCCCACCCCCCGAACCGGAAGCGATCGAGAGCGGTGTGCAGTTGATTGAACTGGGCCACAAAGGAATGTACGTTGGCATTCTCGGCTTCTATGAAAATTCTCCGCAGGTCCGCTACCAACGGATCCCACTTGATGGAAGATTCAAAGAGGCGGTTTCGATTACGCGATTGCTCACTGCCTATCAAGACCAACTAAAAACACAGGGCCTTGCGGGTCTAGGATTACGAGCGAACCCCCACCCCACAGGTCGACGATTTACAGGGAGTGAAGCGTGTGCCGATTGCCACAGCGATGCCTACGAAATCTGGGAAGCGACTCCGCACGCCCACGCCACTGAAACGCTCGTCAAACTTCCCCTGGCTCGACAGTTTGATCCGGAATGCATCAGCTGCCATGTCACTGGCTGGGAACCGCAAGAATATTATCCCTTTGTGAGTGGCTATCTGGATCAAGAAAAGACACCCCATTTGGTCGGCAATGGATGCGAAAACTGCCACGGTGGAGGAGCGGCACACGTGGCGGCGGAAAACGGTGATGTCGACGCAGACGAGGCTGAATTGATGCGACTTCGAGGACAAATGCGCGTCACGCTCCAGGAAGCAAAACAAAATGTTTGTATCCGTTGTCACGACCTCGACAATAGTCCCGATTTTGATTTCGAGACCTATTGGCCCCATGTCGAGCATTACGAGCAATAAAGGGCGAGTGCCTATCGCGGGACGCTGTGCCGCATCGCAGGGAAAGAGCATCCTTGCCAGTTCATTCTCTTTACGGATTGTGCGTGGATCATTCTCCGCTTACTTTATCCTTTGTCGCCGATGTTGCTGCAACTGCATAGGGTTTTGGCGGATAACCCGATCAGTACCCACGGCAGGCTCCCAATGCGTTAGAATAATGTAGAGGAAGGCGGTTCGTTTTCCTGATCGAATTTTGTGTCGATGGGCTGGGCGGAAACGGAGAGAACGAGGCAATGGCTGACACGCTCCAAGATACAATAAGAGGGATTCGTCGACGCGCTTGGATTGCGAAATTCTTCTATGGTTGCGGTTGGATTCTATCGATCACAACCGGTTTCTTGCTGTTGGTTGCAGGCGTCGATTTCATCTTGCGACAGGATGATCGCCTTTCACGACTCACTCTAAGTCTCCTTTTTGTATTGGCCATCACAACTTTTATTGCTCGGTTGCTACTGCCACTCGTGAGGCAGCGGCTTACTGATGTGATCCTTGCGCAACGGATCCAGCAGCGTTTCCCAGCACTGAAACATAAAATTGCGACTGCAGTAGAATTCTTACAGGACGAGCAAAACGCCGTCGCAGGATCAGGGGCGATGCGACGAGAGGTCATCCGTGAGGCGACCGATGAATTGCATGATTTACCGGTACGTGAAGTTGTACACTATCGTCATGCCCGGATAGCAATTGGTGCGGGTTTGGTAAGCTTTGCAATTCTACTCACGATCGTATTCGCTTCGCCGATTGGTTCACAAATCGCCATGGCACGTTTGATAAATCCGTTCGGCGAAACAGTCTGGCCTCAGGTGAACGATCTGGCTTTTCAAAATACGCCCTCGCACGTGCCGCTCGGCGGAGTGTTCGAAGCGGAGATTATAGATCGGGGGAATCACTTACCCCAAACGGTAAACATCGAATATCGTTTTGAGGAGGAGGGGGTAGTTCGAACCCTCGTCGAGCCAATGACCCGCGTCCGTGGCATGATGGTTACGCAGCGACAGAATGTGCAAAGTCCCTTCCATTTCCGTGCTGTGGGTGGTGACGATCAGACCGAATGGCACCCTTTGCAAACCGTGATTCCTCCAGCATTAGAAACAATTGCGTTCGAAGTTCAGCCGCCGGCATACACGGGTTGGCCCGCACAAAAACATATGCAGAGTCTCTGGGGAATCGCCGGAAGTGAAGTCACGCTCAAAGGCACCTCAAGTGTGCCGCTCACATCGGCTACACTGATCACGGAGGGCGAGGACTCCATTCTACTGGAGGTCAATACAAGGGAGTTTCGTCTCACTCCAGGGGGAGCAACATGGAAATTAAAAAACACGGGAAGTGCGTTCCTGCGACTGGTCGATCAACACGGGATCACGGGAGGTGAGCGAATAGCAATTCGTGTCCTTTCTGAATCCGCACCCACCGTCCAGATTGAAAAACCAGAAGGCTTTTACCGCGCAAGTCCCGATGCGATTCTGCCGCTGGAGATCTTTGCGAAAGACAATTTAGCAATTCGGGATATCGAGTTACATTTTCAGCAACGTGGCGATACTGCACAAAAACTTGAACCGATTCTTCTCTTCGAGCGTCCCCAGAATGCTCCCACCTTTGGTAGCAGCGCAATCAGTCGCGACGCAATCGAGCTTCAAGTCGCTGAGGAAGATCAGCAGTTGGTGAAATATGCCTGGGATTTAGCGCCGCACCAATGGGAAGCAGGCACAGAAGTCAGCTTCTATGCCACGGCACATGACGACCAACCTGCAGAGGGCCGTAGTGCGCCCGAGCACACGCTCCAGATTGTGAACAAAGAGCAGTTGGCCCAAGAAATGGTCCTCCGCCAGCAGGGATTGTTGGCAGAACTGGCCCGAATTGTTGCCCGGGAAAAAGAATCGAATGCACAAACGACCCAGCTGGAAATTGCCTGGCACCAAATGGGATTCTTCACTCAAACCGAAATTCAAGCTCTCCGTGGCGTGGAGTTGACGGAGCGAGAGATTCGGCGTGCGGTCAGTGATCAACAAGATGGTCTGCAGACACGGATTGCAACCCTCGAGGCTGATTTAACGCACAACAGAATGAATGACCCGATCATGTCCGGACAACTGCAGCGGGTCCGAGAAACGCTCAACCGCGTAGAAAAAGAACAATTAAGTCCCCTCCAAAGTGCCCTGAATGCTGCTCGAAAACACGCGCAAAATGAATCCGCTTCTTCGAGCAAGGCGAACCGAAAAGAGAAAATATCGCCCGAGGGTGCCCGCGCACTTGCGCAGGCAAAAACCCATCAAGAGCAAGCCATCGAATCGCTACAACCTCTCGTTAACGAATTACTGCGATTCAACCAATACCGGCGGATGGCGAGTCAGTTGGCTGCCATCACAGAACGACAGGGCAATATTCGCGAATCAACCGAGCAACTCGCAGCCACGCTCTCGGGCCAGATATTTGAACAATTGAAAGCGAAGGATCGTGTTGCCCTGCAACAAACGGCCGAGCAGCAGGAAAATCTCAATCGGGAACTTGAGGGATTGCTCGCCCGCATGCAACAGACGGCGAAAAATCTCCATGAAGAAGATCGTAAAGCGGCCGTCCGACTGAAAGCAGCAGTCAGCCAGGGGCGGCAGCAAGGTCTCGGCAAGCAGATGCGGGCCGCACACAAAAATCTGGAAGGAAATCAAACGGGACAAGCGATTACACGACAAAAACAGGCTGCCGCGACACTCCAAACCATGCTCGATACGTTGAGGGGTGTTGCCCAAAAAGATTTAAAACAATGGGTTGAAAAATTACGTCAGGCAGAAGCGGAGCTTGCCCGTCTCGCTGAGGAGCAGCTCAGCATCGAGAAAGAACAGGCGGTTGCCCTTGCGGAAGCGCAGGCAAGGGATGACTCTACCGGTAGCGAGAAGGAACTCAAGGCCATCAATGAACAGCGGGAATCGCTGGAAGACAAAATCCAAGACCTTGCAGAACGTGTCGAAGGTTTGCAAGCCGCGGAAGCGGCAAAAAGTCTGGATGCGGCGGCCAATAAGAGTCGTCAGGCGGGAAAGGCCGCACAGCAGGGAGACGCGACCGGCAGTGGCCAACAAGATCGCGCGGCAGCAAAACATATGGCCGATGCCCGCAAGCAGTTGGCAGATGCCCGTCAGCAGGCAGAAGCAGAACAACTCGATGCGCAACTTTCCCGCTTACCGGAGCAACTGGCACAACTTCTGGAGAACCAGCAGAATCTTCTTCGAAAAACTGAAAATGTAGCTGCGCAATATCGCGAAAAAATAAAACTTACCCGAGTGGAGAAAGCAAATGTTGTCGATCTTTCCCGCGCACAGTTAGCGCTCGTCGCTCAGATACAGCCCATCAAGGAAGGACTCACGCTTGCTGAAATTCTCCAGTATGTTCTGGCCGGTGCGGCGGCCAAGATGCAAACGGCGGCCGAGAAACTCGGGCAGTTTCAAACGGGTCCTCAAACCCAAGACCTGCAGCGCGCTGCAATCCGGCAACTGGAAATGGTTCTCACCTCGCTCGAGAGAAACACCGATGAGGAAGAGGCTGAAAAGCAAGATGGTAACAGTGGTGGAGGGCAGGGAGGAGGCGGTGCAGAGCAGCAGGAGGGAACAAAGCGGTCGCTGGCAGAAATCAGGCTTTTGAAGTTACTTCAAATGGATTTAAATTATCGAATCGAATCGATCCAGCGTGAAATAGAAACCGTAACCGACAACGGTGACGTGGCACCGCTTATCGATCAGCTGCATCAATTGGGACCAGAACAGGCAAAACTGGCAATCTGGACGCTAGGACTTCTTCACGAAGAGGATCAGGATCGCGAGAAGGGTAACAACGCAGACCCGAAAAGGACGGAACGATGAATTTGCTTCGATTGCTCTTACGGCACGTACTCCAAATCGTATGCTTGATTTCAATGGCAGGGAATGCGGGAACGATTGCGGAAGTTTTGGCGGCAGTTCCAGCAGAAGAAACAAAATCCAACCGACCCGTTTCCACTGTAGGGGAGGGGGGTGATCCGATTGTGACCATCGGAAAAAAAATGACGAAATTGGCAACGCTCCTCACCAAGTCGTCTCCGGCAGCAGATCCCCAAGTCGCCCAACTCCAGCAGCAGATCGTCGAGCAGCTTGACGCGCTGCTCAAACAACTAGAAAAACAATCGCAGCAGCAAGCGTCTTCGAGCAATTCGCCCAGTGGTGGTCGTGGGGGACAGCAAGATACGCGGACGCGTGTTGGCAAGGGCACGCCGGGAGAGTCAAACCCGCAGACGGTTGGAAAAGGCAACAACAAAGAAGGGGATTCGCGGGAAAGTAGTCAACGCGTTGGAAAGGCAGCACCCAAGATCAACCTTGCGGAGTTACTGCAAGTGGTTAAAGACGTGTGGGGGCATCTCCCCGAAAAAGAGCGCGAGCGACTGCGCCAACTCTCTGCCGATCAAGTTGTCCCGGGGCACGATCTGGCCATCGAGAAATATTTTCGTCGCCTTGCAGACGAATCGCGTCGCGAGGAAACCGAACAATGAAATCGAACATTGATGTTCATTTTCCCCGTCGATCTTTCCTCCGCGGGAGCCTGGCCAGCGGATTGGGCCTGCTGTTACCGGCGACCTTCCAAGGGGCGGACCCTGAAAAATCAGCTACCGAGATGATGACACCTGCCACCGATCGGGCCATCGACCGGGGCCTCCACTATCTGGCAGCCCAACAAACCGAAGACGGTGCCTTCGGCACGAGTGGCTATCAGCGTAACGTGGCCATCTGTGCACTCTCGGGAATGGCCTTGATGGCAAGCGGCAGTACACCGGGTCGTGGCCCGTTTGGAAAGCAGATCGATCGATGCGTCGATTATCTACTGAAATACACACACCAAAATGGTTTTATCTGCGATGCCCCTGCGAGCAGCCACGGCCCGATGTACGGACATGGATTCGCTACTCTTTTTCTTGCCCAAGCCTACGGGATGTCCGGAAATCCACAGCTGCGCGAAAAACTTTCCCAGGCAGTGAAGCTGATCGCTAGCACACAAAACGCGGAGGGAGGATGGCGCTACCAACCTCGGCCGGCCGATGCCGACATTTCGGTGACCGTCTGCGAGATGATGGCACTTCGAGCGGCACGGAATGCGGGATTACACGTTCCGAATCAAACGGTGGATCGCTGCATCGAATACGTTCAAAAAAGCCAGAATACCGATGGCGGATTCCGCTATATGCTCTCGGGCGGTCCCAGTGACTTTCCTCGGTCAGCAGCAGGCGTGGTTGCTCTTTTTAGCGCGGGCGTGTACGAAGGCAACGCGATTCAACGCGGACTGACCTACCTCTCCCGCTATATTCCGCGTCGACGTCGATCCGCGCGGACGAGCCATTATTTTTATGGACATTATTACGCGATCCAAGCGATGTGGCATGCAGGAGGCGAAGCATGGGCAGCTTGGTATCCGGCTATCCGCGATGAACTGCTCGTTAGGCAGCTGCCGGATGGATCGTGGGCAGATGCGATTTGTTCAGAATATGCCACGGCAATGTCCTGCATTATCTTACAGATCCCGAACAACAACCTGCCGATTTTTCAGCGGTAAAATCTGACCATGGCTTATCACGTAGGCAACGTCGAAAAACGCGCAGGAACGCAGACAAACTGTATTTTAACAATCCTCTTTTCACTCAGTCTGTTGTCTGCGACGCCGCTGCTACAGGCCCAGAGCATGTCGCGCTTGACCCGACTCGAAGGCAAGCCTTCGCATGCACGCTTGCTTGGATGTACACCCCGAGGAGCATGGGAGTTTGAAATCGATGGGAAACCGACAACCCTGCAGGCAGCTGATTTCGTCCGCTGGGGAAATCCTTCAGACAAACGCGGGGGCCCTATTCTTTTCTTAACCGACGGCAGTTGTCTTGTTGCGGATGAAGCGTTCACACAATTGCAAATTAAAGATGATGAAGTCACCTTTGATTCTAAAAGTATCGGGGAGAATGTCCGCCTTCCGCTCCAATGGATCGAGGGCATCATGCTCAAGCCGGAAGCCAATACACAACGGCGAAATCTTTGGCTGGAACAAATTCGTAAACAACCGAGAGACCGTGATGTTGCCCTGATGGAAAATAAAGACCGGATAGAAGGAATCGTTATTGAACTCGGGGAACAGGAACTCCAGTTGCAGGGGATTGCAGGAAATACACTCCGCCTTCCGCGAAAGAACGTTAAAGCCATCGCGTTTCAGCCAGCTCTGCTCAAGCAACCTGCGCCCGCAGATCGCTTCCTCCTCCTCCAACTTGCCGATGGATCCAGTATCCGGGCGGCGGCTTGGAGTGGTGATTCCGAAAAAGTTCAGGTTCGCACGGCCGGCGACCTTACGTTCAACATCCCATTAAAAAAATCGGCAAATCAGTCGCAGCTTGTGGGCCTGCTACCGATTGGTTTCGACGCGGTGTTCCTCTCGGATCGCAAGGAAACTGCATACCAACATCAGCCGTTCCTTGCGCTCGAGTGGCCTTACCACCGGGATCGTAATGTTCTTGGAGAACGACTTCAAACCGGGGGGAAATTTTACGAAAAAGGCATCGGGATGCATCCCGATGCTGAACTCACCTATCAGCTTGAGCAAGCTTTTAAGCGACTCGACGGTGCGGTGGGCATCGACGACAGCGCAGAAGAGCAGGGGAGTGTGATCTTTGAGGTGCAGGTCGAGCGAGGCGATGCAAACTGGCAAACCGCTTTTACGAGTCGGCTTCTTCGAGGGGGCGATCCGGCGGAGCCCTTTTCCATCGAATTGAAGGGCGTGGAGGCAATACGCCTGAAGGTATCGCATGCCACAGAGGGCGACACCCTTGATCGTGCCAATTGGCTCGACGTCCGTCTTCTTCGCTGAGGCCGTCACGCAGCTACGGCTTAAATTTTAAGCACCGAACTTCCCCATGCGACCGGCATGTGCCAGCGCAAGTGGCATCAGATACTTGGCTTCGAACTGTCCCAATCCCCCGGAAAGACAATCCGCTTCACCAAACGTCTTGCAGCGGTCTGGACGACAATGATCCGAGGCGATCAGCGTGGGGACCGGATGCCAACTATGGGCTTTTAGTAAACTCGGAGTGCTGTGATCCCCGGTGACTATCGTGACCGACGGTTTGAGTGCGGAGATCTTGGGAATGGCGGCATCAAACTCCTCAATACGTTTCACTTTTGCATCAAAATCACCATCCTCGCCTGTACTATCAGTGTATTTGAAATGGACAAAAAAGAAATCGTATTGTTCCCAGTGTTCTTTGACGATCTCCATCTGGTCGCTGAGTGTTTTGGCATCCCCCACAATTTCCATCCCCACAAGTTTTGCCAAACCTTTGTACATCGGATAGACCGCCACAGCGGCTGCACGCAGTCCATAAACCTCCTGAAAAGAGGGCAAACTTGGCCGCACCGAAAATCCGCGCATCGAAAAAGCATTGGCGGCCGATTGATCGGCTAACAGCGCAGCGCCCTCGCGTGCGAATTCAGCAGCAACTTCTGCCGTTCGTCGACTTTGGTCGTTCCGCGCTGCAGGTTTCGCAAGCGGCACGCCGGTCGCTTGCGGGTCGGTATCTGCGACATCGCCCCCAAGACCCTCACCCCGGAGCACGACGACAAAACGGTGTTCTTTGACCGGTTCAACGAAAACCTCGATTCCCGGAAGGGAAACTTCACGTAGCCGAACGGCCAGAGGTGCACTTTGTTCGGTGGGAATCCGCCCGGCGCGGCGATCGGTAATATTCCCGTTATTGTCGAGTGTGCAGAAGTTGCAGCGGATGGCAACGTCCTGCGGTCCTAAATGGAAACCGATGCCGGTCGCCTCTAACGCACCGCGACCGATGAGGTACTGCAACGGATCGTAACCGAAAAGTCCCAAGTGCCCCGGACCACTTCCCGGACTGATTCCAGGTTTGACAGGAATACTCGAACCGCAGGTCCCATACGCGACCAACGCATCAAGGTGCGGAGTCTTGGCTGCCTCCAACTCGGTCGGCCCCAGCGATTGCACGGGTAACCCCCCAAGACCATCGGCTACCAACATCACAATCTTATTATTGTTTTGCACGTTGAGTTCGCGGGTCAACTGATGCATGTCCATCTATGTATCCTCTCTCTTTACTCCTCGCGCCATACTTTAACAAACAGCAAACCAACCACCGACAAGTGCCGCATCACGGTAGCATAACCGCAAGGGAACTCAAGACGGCAAACGCTTGTGGGACGAGCCTACCGTCGGAAGGGAAGCGGGCACAGCCTACGTCACTATTGCAGCTTGTGCTCCGGCTCACCCTCTGAGGCAAGTCGCACTTGAATTTCATCTCCCGCAACACGTACTTCATGCGCGGCAACATGCAATTTCGGATTGTCGACCCAGTTGCCGCTGCACACATCGAACCGCCACGCATGCCACGGACAACTGACCGTCGTCCCCTCCAAATGCCCGCTGCCGAGAGATGCCCCCATATGCGGACAAAGATCGTCGATTGCGCGATAGCCGTCCGTTGTATGAAACAAGGCGACCAATTGACCCTTAACGGTAAATGTAGCGCCTGTGCCTTGGGGCACATCCCCATTTTGGGCGACCGTCACGAATTCTTCCATAGATCGTACTCCAATACATTTCAATCCATTTATTCTATCGAGAAAATCGCGCAGGCGACAAGTTACCGTGGAAACTTCGCCACCTCGCATCTTGCTGTTCCCAGGGTGCGGTTGAGTAGCACACGACCGTAATATCAAAGTACCGTGCAATACTACCCTACAGCCTTCTGCGACAATCTGACATAATCGGAAGAGAGGGTCTACCGTTTTTATGATGGAAGGTAGGTAGTGTGTGGAAAAACGTGGACAGCAACTCAAAGCGTATCTTGAACGGCACGTCTTGCCGAATGTTCAAACCCCCATGCAATACCTAGGCGGGGAACTCAACAGTGTCCGTAAAGAACATGCGACCACGCGTGGAAAACTTTGCCTAGCATTTCCAGATACCTACTCCATCGGCATGAGCCATCACGGCCTCCAGATACTTTATACGCTGATGAATGACAAAGAAGACTGGCTCTGCGAGCGAGCCTTTACCCCGCTGCCGGATATGGAAGCATCCTTAAGGCGAGAAAATCTTCCGCTCTACAGTCTGGAATCGTTTGTCCCGTTGAGTGACTTTGATGTATTCGGAGTCACCTTGCAGTATGAAGTTTGTTACACAAATATGCTGACGATGTTGGATCTTGGGGGAATTCCCATCCATGCCACAGAGCGAACGCTGAATGATCCGCTGATTGTTGTCGGAGGACCCTGCACGCAAAATCCTGAACCGGTGGCTCCGTTCATTGATATCGCTGTGACCGGTGACGGGGAACCATCCCTGCCAATAATCTGCGACGCGTGGCTGCGATGGAAGGAAGAACTGGTCGCCGAGCAAGGAATCCTTCCTGGCGCTGCAGGCCAACGGCAGCGGGCAGAAATCCTTAAGCGATTAGCAAATACGTTACCGTATGCTTACGTCCCTCAGTTTTATTCCCCGGAATACTATCCTGATGGTGGCTATGCCACGCTCAATCGCGTTACGAGCGAGGTACCAGAAACAATCGAACCGTCCGTGATCTCTGATCTCGATACGATTCCTCTTCCGGTGCGACCGGTCGTACCTTACATCGAATGCATTCACGATCGAATTGCCATTGAGATCATGCGGGGCTGTCCTTGGCAATGTCGTTTTTGTCAAAGTACGGTCATTAAGCGTCCATTGAGAATCCGAAGTGTGGAAACGATTGTCGATGCAGCGGTGGAGTCGTATCGCAATACTGGTTTCAATGAAATCTCGCTGCTCTCACTCTCCACCAGCGACTATCCACATTTTGAAGAGCTAGTCATTCGCATGCAGGAAGTTTTCCGACCTCTTGACGTCAACGTATCGGTTCCGAGTTTAAGAGTGAACGATCAACTCAAAAGTGTGGCCGCACTCCTTCCGAGTGGCCGCCGCAAAAGTCTCACCTTGGCACCGGAAGTGGCCCGCGACGATATGCGGGAGCAAATCCGGAAAAAAATCAAGAATCAGGACCTCTACGATGGTTGTCGTGTGGCATTTGAAAACGGGTACAGTCAGGTCAAACTTTATTTTATGTGTGGACTCCCCGGGGAAAGGCCTGTGGATCTTGATGGAATCGTGGAAATGGCAGAAACGATTGCTCGCATTGGAAAAGAGGCGAGTGGACGTTATCCCAAAGTGACGGCGAGTATCTCAAATTTTGTGCCGAAAGCTCACACTCCCTATCAATGGAACGGAATGCAAAGGCGAGAGTATTTTCAATGGGCCCATCAATATCTTTACAGCCGACGTCGCCTTCGTTGTATCCATATTAAATGCCATGATATTGAAACGAGCCTGCTCGAGGCTGCACTCAGTCGGGGCGATCGACGAATGGCCAAGGCGATTGAAATTGCCTGGAAAAATGGCAGTCGCCTCGATAGCTGGCAAGAACATATGAATGCGGAGCGATGGTGGTCGGCGATGGAGGAAGTTGGTATTGATTTCGATCGCGCAATTCACGCCCCCTACGAACTCTCTGACCGCCTCCCCTGGGACCATGTGAATGTCAAATATGGCAGGGCATTTTTAGAGAAAGAACAAAATAGATCAACGGTTCAGTTAACGGCCATGGCTGAGGCTAAGTAACCGTATATGGAAGAGCAGGCACCTGCCACGACCGTCCCTCAATCACGGAACCAACGTTACCCACGCCACCATGAATACTGAAAAACCGACAGACTGCTCTGAAAATAGTGCCGACGAAATTTCTTTCGCGGAATTTCAGCAATTGATCCGCAGAATGTATCATGAAAAGGATGCACAGCGTGGAATCGATGGCACTTTTATGTGGCTTGCCGAGGAATTTGGCGAACTGGCGGCAGCGCTTCGCGGGGGCAATAAAGCGGAGCAGCAGGAAGAATTTGCCGATGTCTTGGCCTGGTTGGCAACAATCGCAAACGTAGCAGAAATCGATTTAACCTCCGCTGTCCGCGCTAAATATGGTTCCGGATGTCCCGGATGTGGCCGGCTTGTTTGTGATTGTTGTGATGCTGATAAACCGTGATTGAAAACGCATGAACCGATTGAACCTGTTCGTTATCCCAACGCTTGCGGTTTGCGGAATGTTGATTGCGATCGACTGCTTTGGCACAACAGGCGAGGATGCTTCAAAAATCCATGTCCAAGATTTCTCCATTGGATTTTCGGGAAATTACAAAATTGGCTCTTGGACTCCCGTTTATGTCTCGCTTGAGGCACCTACAGGGGAACACCTTTCGCTGCTTTTGACCGTTCCCGATGGCGATGGCGTTCCCACGACAACAACCATCCACTATCTGGTACCACCGCATGCAAACGGCTCAACAACCGTTGTGGAAATGTTTTGCAAAATCGGTCGGCCCGATGGAGAAATCGGCCTCGCTGTCCATCAAAAAGATCGCTCGGTTGCCGGTGCGCGCTATCGTTTGGAGGCCACTGACTATCGTCCCCTACCGTCAACCGCAGAACTCATCGTTAGCTTAGGCACAGCGCCCAATCTTCGCTCATCCTGTACACGACAGCTCAATTCGGAGGGGCCACGAACCGTGGTTGCCGAAATGGGTGAAGCGGATCGACTGCCATCACACGCCCTCGGTTACGATGGCGTCGATCAGGTTTTTTGTTCCGGAAGTCGTTCTGCTCTGAAGCAGTTTCTCAATCGCGATCGTGCCATCAGTGCCTTGGCAAACTGGGTGCGGTGGGGCGGACAGTTGGTGATGTCTATTGGCGGAAACGATGTGGAACTGCTTCAGGAAAAAGGTTTCTTTGAGAAATTTTTTCCCGGACGCTTTGAGAAAGTGGTCTCGACACGCCAGTTGCGGCCCATCGAAATACTGGGAGGCGGATCCGATCCACTAATTAAGGAAGATGAGCGTGGTCGCAGTCAACCGTTTGTGATTCCGTTTTTTCGTACCCATAAAGGCCGCGTTGAATCCACGCTGAGGCAGGGTGGACAATCCATACCGCTATTGGTCCGCTCAGCGATGGGATTCGGACAGGTGACACTCTTGGCTGTTGACATCGAACAGAGCGAATTTACAACTTGGAACGGGACACGGAATCTGATCCGGAATATTCTTTTTCTCGCCCAAAAAGAGCAAGTATCAAATAATCTGAGTAGTGGCGGAGAACTGGCACACAGCGGGTACGATGACCTGGCCGGACAACTCCGTGCCGCACTCGATCAATTTGAAGGGCAGGGCGTCTGGTTTATTCCTTTTGAGTTATTATTTTTATTCGGCGCTCTCTACTTACTACTGATTACAGTTGGAGACTACTTCTTGCTTCGCCGACTGCGTGGAAAAATGGAGCTGACGTGGTTCACTTTCCCTCTGATGGTCATCCTTTGCAGTGTCGGGATCTACGGTGTCGCCCGCGCAACCAAAGGAGATCGCCAACTGATCAATCAAGCGGAAGTGATCGATATTGATACCCTTTCCGGCCAAGTCCGCAGCTCTTGCTGGTTTTCTCTTTTTAGTCCTCAAACAGAACGCTACGATCTTTCTGCAAACTGTCGACTACGCGTCGACGGACTGCAACGACCAAAAACTGGGGATCAAACGCACGATGAAAATAAAACCGCTGCAATGCTTTTTTCGTGGATGGGTCTTCCAGGAACTGGGCTAGGGGGCATGGAGTCTCCACTCGTTACACCCGTATTTGAGCAGGGCTATCGTTATGGACCGCAACTCGCTTCGCTCGAGCACGTCCCACTTTCGATTTGGTCGACAAAGTGCTTTAGTATTCGGCTTAAGAGTTTTGGCTTCCGGGCGGCAGACTCAACGTTAACGGAAAGAAATCTGGGCGACGATGCCTTAATCGAGGGCTCGATTACCAATCGACTAAAACAGCCTCTACGCGATTGTGTCTTGCTCCACAACGGTTGGGCCTATCCTCTTGGAACACTCGAGCCCAACAAACCGCATTCCATCGATCGCAGTGGATCGGTGCGGACTATTCGAAATTATCTCACGCGACTCGGACCACTGGAAATGGAAAACGAGAAACAACGCTTTGAAGTACAGCGGATTTTTGAGCGGATACTGCTCTATCAGGCGAGCGGAGGAGCAGCATCAATCGTGCTGAAAAATGATTATTTGAACGTCCTCGACATGAGCCATCTGCTTGAAAACCGGGAAGCAATTCTGATGGGTGTGGCAGATCAAAGTTCGTTCGAGATCAACAATGAAAAACAGATCCTATCGGATTCGAAGTCCCTTCGGGCGGCAGTCTATCGCATTATACTACCTATCCAACACTTCGATTCCCGCCAGGAAGCAACCCGGACATCACCTAAAGCAACTCCGCCTGTGTCTCCCTACTTGTTTGTACGTGAGGACCAATCATGAATCAGCATGTCATCCGCGCCGTGGGGCTCAATAAAAAGTATGGTAATTTCCACGCGGTAAAAGCATTGAACTTGGAACTCGATGAGGGGGATGTGTTTGGTTTCATCGGCCCCAACGGTGCCGGCAAAACAACGACCATGCGGATGCTTGCAACCCTACTCGATCCAACGAGCGGGGAAGCCTACATCTGTGGACACTCGATCTACCAGCGACCACGTGAAATACGTCGGCTTGTCGGTTACATGCCAGATTTTTTTGGTGTCTACGACGACATGAAAGTGATTGAATATTTAGAATTCTTTGCGGCCACCTATCGCATCCCCCCAGAAAAACGACTTGACATTTGTGAACGCGTCCTCGATCTGGTTGACCTCACATTCAAACGCGACAGCTTGGCAAACACGCTTTCGCGCGGGCAAACACAGCGACTCGGTCTGGCCCGCGTATTGGTCCATGATCCGCAAGTACTCCTCCTAGATGAACCGGCAAGTGGTCTCGATCCTCGCGCGAGAATCAAGATCCGCGAATTGATTAAACGGTTAAGAGACATGGGGAAAACAATTATGGTCTCAAGTCATATCTTGCCTGAACTTGCCGATATCTGTAACAAAATCGGGATTATTGAACGCGGAGAATTAATCGTGAACGAAAAGGTCTCTGAGGTCATGCAGCGAATTCGTACTGCACCTGTGCTGAAGATCAGCGTGCGCGGTGACCGCGACGCGGCCTGCCGCTGCATTGACTCCGAGGCGGTCGTCGACCGCATAGAAACCGATCAGCAAGGAATGACCGTTTTTTTGAATCCTGGCGTGGAAGACTATACGCCGCTGGCAAAAATTCTGGTCGACGCCGGCTTTGCTCTTGAGCGTTTCCAGGAAGAAGAAATGAATCTTGAGACAGCGTTCATGCTGCTCACCCAGGGAATCAGTGCCTAAGCGGGCAGGGGTTCCGGTTGCTGCACCGACCGCTTCGGTGGCTCAATTGCGGCTGAATGAACGAAATTTCACGTTTTTCCATAGATTACCTAGACTTAATGACCGTTTTTTTTTACTTATACCGCTTGTTTTGCCATTCAGAGCGATTATCCTCGGAATTAGGCGATTTATTACACATCCCGAAGGGTTTAAGAGGGGAATAGCTTGATGGCATCAAAAGAGTGGAAATTGGCAGTGACGCTTTGCTTAGGTATCGCAGGGCTTGTGATTCTGACGTCGGACGCTGAGGCGTGGGGCAAGCACCGGCGGCACGGCAGTTACGGTTCGAATGGCAGTTACGGTTCGAATGGCAGCTACGGATCCGGCGGCAGCTACGGTAGTTATGGATCGTACGGCAGTTATGGATATCAGGCGGTCTACTACAACTCCTGCGGAAGTTCAGGCGGAAGCTATGGCAGCTATGGCAGCTACGGATCCTATGGGAGCGCGGGCGGCGTTATAGAATCTGATGTCATGGAAGTGGCACCGGTAGAAGCAGAAAAGCCAACGGATGCCCCTGCCGATAAAAGCGATTCCAAATCGGGTAGGGCAAGACCATCCCGTTCTGATGCTGTCTATCTCACTGTCAATGTGCCGGATGGTGCTTCTGTTTTGGTGAACGGCAGACCAACCACAAGTACCGGTAGCCGTCGCACCTACGTGTCTCGAGGAGTCACGACAGGCAACCGCTACAAGTATGAAATCCAGGCCAAAATGGATCAGGATGGGACCCCTCGCATAGAAAATCGTGTGGTCTATGCAAGGGCAGGGGAGCACCCAGAAGTGCAATTCTCCCTGGATACTGAAAACGAGGAGACACAACTCGTTGATGAACTGCCGGCAAATGAAGCCGAGAAAACCACACTCCGCATCCATGTTCCCGCGGATGCTAAAGTGTTTTTGGCTGGTCAGGCAACAAAGTCGACCGGACCAGTCCGCGTTTTTCAGACCAGCCGGTTGGCTGATGGACAACGTTGGGAAGGATATACGGTTCGGGCCGAAGTGAACCGTGATGGAACTACGGTATCGCAAGAGCGAACAATTAAGCTGCAGAGTGGTCAGGTGGCCGATGTCACCATCGACTTCCCCAGTACGCAACTCGCCAGTGCGAACGGTATTCGATAGTCAATCTTGATGCGGTCTTCAGAGCCGTGTGCCCTCCGGAGGGCACACGGCTTTTTTCTTTATTCCTTTGCGTTTCTTTTCGCCTTTGCCAGAATGGCCCCTTCGGGTGATAATCAGCCCCATGGGAAAAAAGAAGCGGACGAAGTCGGTGGCGGTGCAAAGCGTCTCTAAGCCAACCCCCGGGCGGGGTTTTCGGATTGCGATCAGTTTGCTGCTGCTCGTACATCTGGTGATCGTGATCGCGACGCCTGCCGCAATGGTTATGCCCGGGAGTCGCCTCGCGCGATGGCTTCTTCAGGGAGCGGCTCCCTATGTCCAAGCGGGGAACGTCAGCCACGGGTATGCCTTTTTTGCACCGGACCCCGGACCAGGTCACATTATCGAATACGAGTTGCGGTTTGCCGATGGTCGCACGGAACGCGGTAAGATTCCCGATTCCAATCAACATTGGCCACGACTCCGCTACCATCGCCATTTCATGCTGAGTGAACAACTCGCAGCACTCTGGGAAGACGAACCCCCTCGTCCGGATAATCCGCGATTTGAAATAGTCTGGCAGCAGGACTACATGCGATGGGAAAGGCAGCGAAACGATTTTCAAAAGCGGGCAAACTCCTATGGCCGACACCTGCTCAATATTTCGGGTGCCAATGAGGTTGAAATGCATCTCATGCGTCACCATCTTCTCACACCGGAGGAACTCGCCGGTGGGCGAAGCCCCCGGGATAGAGATTTGCTCGAGACCGGTGAAATTATAACCGTACGCACCGGGAGTCCGCCATGAACGTAATCTGGAAAGCGGTTCAATCCTGGCTAAAGGATGTCGTCGATGGCTGGGACCAGTTCTGGTTTACGGCAATCGATCCAGCAACCCTGGCAAGCATTCGCTTTTTTACGGGACTCCTACTACTGTACACCCATCTTATCTGGAGCTTGGATCTTTCGGCTTTCTTTGGATCTCAGGGCTGGATATCGGGAGATCTCCTCCAACAAACCTGGGAAGCGCAAGGAGGAGCGAATCATTATTTCTGGTCGCACTTCCTCTCGATCCACTCAACAAGTTTTCTCTGGATGGCCCATGGGTTTGCCATCCTGGTGTTTTTGATGTTGGCTCTTGGAGCTTTCAGTCGCACCAGCGCCGTATTGGCATTCTTGCTCACCGTCTCGTACATGCATCGCGCAGCAGGCGCTCTCTTCGGACTGGATCAAATCAATGTCATGCTCACCATGTACCTCGTGATCGGCCCTTGTGGTGCCCGTTTTTCGGTAGACGCCTGGTGGCGAAAACGACAGCGACAAGGGAAAGCGACCGTTCACAAAATGCGTGACTCTGTTTCTGCAAACATTGCCATCCGACTGATTCAGATTCATATGTGCATTATCTATTTTTTCGCCGGAGCTCGAAAAATGTTGGGGGGCAGTTGGTGGGATGGATCCGCGATGTGGCTCTCGATTGCAAACTACGAGTACCAAACGATTGATCTCACCCCGTTGGCAACTTGGCCGATGTTACTCGCATTCCTCACCCACATCACTGTATTATTTGAATTGTTTTATTGTGTCCTCATCTGGAATCGACTCACGCGACCGGTCATCCTGTTGACCGCCGTGCTGATGCATTTAGGAATCGCTACGTGTCTCGGCATGGCAACCTTCGGGCTTGCCATGCTGATTGGGAACCTCGCTTTTATACCTCCCAGTCTCCTACTCGCGCTCCGTTTGCGCCCTCAACCGGCTGCATTACCACAGAGCAGGGGAGGGTAAACCGATGCGGGCATGTCTCCAGCGTGTCTCTCGCGCCTCAGTGCACATCGAGGATCAGGCATCTGGGCAGATTGCTGCTGGGATGGTCGTGTTGCTTGGAATTTCCGTAGAGGATACCGAAGCCGATCTGGACTGGATGGCCCAAAAGGTTTTACACCTGCGAATATTTTGCGATGATGCCGGACAGATGAATCGGTCAGTGCTCGATACGGGCGGGGAACTTTTGGTAATCAGTCAATTCACGTTATTTGGGGACTGCCGCAAGGGTCGGCGTCCGAGTTTCATCAGCGCTGCGGCACCAGAGAAGGCAGAGGAGTATTACGAAAAATTCATAGAACGTACTCGCGCGGCAGGCGTTACGGTTGCATCTGGAAAATTTCGTGCAGATATGCAAATCGAACTGGTGAATGATGGCCCCGTCACACTCTGGGTCGACAGTCGGTCAAGCGCGAAATAATGCTTTGCCGTCTCTTGCACTCGTTAACGGAAAAGTGTTTTGAACTCTTCGATTGCGATCCGCTGAACCGATTTACCTTGCTTGAGTTGCGCTTCCACCGAACTTACAAATCCTGGGTCTTTCCACACGATGAGGCCAAGTGAAATCACAACGATGTACACACCAACGTTTGCCAACCGGGAAGATCCCCACAGTTTTGTTGCTGTACCGAATGAACTCTTGATCCGCGCATGACTGAAATCTAGACTCCAGATTTCATCGAGAATCAGATGCGAGAGAAAGCCCAATAGCAAACCACCTCCCTTATAATAGCGTTGCTCCAGCGTTTCACCGGAGCAGAGGAGGAAGCCGATCTCCGCGGCAATAAGGGCTGCAGGAAGACTGTGAAACATTCCTCGATGCACGGTAAATTTCTTGAGTACTGCAAGCAATCCGAAACGGATCGCCAGATAGACGACTACACCGGCTGCGACCATCGCTTCGGAGGAAAAGCCCATCTGAGAAAAGCGGTCCATCAATAATAGCGGAACGGTTGCGGCGATAAAGGCAACAGTCTCTCGAAGCGGGACACCCGTATCGCTGTCCAGATCGGGCAACATTCCGCCAACCGAACATAGTCCGGCGCCTAGGATGCACGTTGCAACAGGAACCTCTCCCTGGGGACTTTGTAACCAGAGCGCGCCGGCACCGCCGTAGGCGACACCGAGTACGGAACTGGTTGTGATGTGTGTCTTAAATCCTGCCACAATGAATATCCGCTCACTTATTAGATATCTGAAAAACGATTAAGGAGGGCGGGCATCGGTTTGTCCCCAATGAGGCCGACACCATAGCCCATAGGCTATCGCTTGACCAACGCCATTTCCCTCCCGCATCGCTGTCAGTGCCAGCAAGCGGGACGTAAAACAGCCGGACAATGGTCTTCAGCATCTTCCGCTCGGCAGCTATACTCCCGCGCTTGCCATATCCACCACGTCAGCCGCCCCTCAAAAAGGTGGACTTAATGATGCAGATCTACGATCTGATTATGATCACTGTGTTGATTGCCGCCATGGTGTTCGGTGCGTGGAAGGGATTTGTCTGGCAACTCGCTTCACTTTCCTCGCTGGTTGTGAGTTATTTCGTTGCTCTCCGGTTCAGCAACGATCTGGCTCCGTACCTCAGCGGCCAGGAACCCCTCAATCGATTCCTGGCGATGCTTTTGATCTATGTGGGGTGTGGGCTCGTGATCTGGATCCTTTTTCGTATGCTTTCCGGGTTGATCGATCGCGTCAAACTCAAAGAATTCGACCGTCAAATGGGGGCAGTCACCGGACTCGCCAAGGGAGGACTTCTCTGTGTGGCGATCACTTTCTTTGCAGTCAGTCTTTCGGGGGATAGTTTCAGGCAATCCATCCTGGAAAGCCGCTCCGGGTGCTATATCGGTCACTTTATCGAACGGCTCGATTCGATCATGCCCAAGGGCATGCATGAGGTGGTGCATCCGATCCTGGAGCGACTCGATACCGAGTTGCACCATGAGCACGCAGGTTCAGAGCCCCCCTCGGGATCGCCTCAATCCACATTGCCTCAATCCACATTGCCTCAATCCACATTGCCCCAATCCGCCGAGCGGGCCACTCCGGATGCTCAGGCCAAACCAGCAGCAGCACCCGCACCGGCCGAGATACCGCCCGCGCCGTTTCCACGTTGAATATCCGAGCCGGGAGAGGGTGGTCGCAAAAACCAGACGAGGCTAAAACCAGCGGAAAACAGAGCTAAAAACGAACATAAGGAACATTATCGGACGTTCGTCACAGGTCCTTTTTTTAAGCTTCCTCCGGTTCAGCCCCCCTACTGTGCATCTTCAAGATACACGCCCAAGCGACGGAACTTCTCGTACCGTGCTGCGACCAACTCCTCGAGCGGTTGCTCGGTCAACTGCTTAAGAACCTTGATCAGATAGAGCTTCAATCGAGCCGCCATCTGGTGATGATCCCGATGGGCACCCCCGAGCGGCTCCTCAATCACATCATCGACCGCTCCCAACTCATGGAGGTGCCTGGAGGTTAATTTGAGTGCCTGAGCGGCCTCTTCAGCATACGCCGCACTTTTCCAGAGGATACCGGCACATCCCTCTGGGCTGATCACCGAATAGTAGGAATATTCCAAAATGGCAACGCGGTCCCCGACGCCGATACCGAGAGCCCCCCCACTACCACCCTCTCCGATCACAACACAGATAATCGGCGTTTTCAGGCGGGACATCTCGAACATGTTTTCGGCAATTACTTGGGCCTGACCGCGTTCTTCGGCACCAATACCCGGGTAGGCTCCAGGAGTATCAATCAGACAAATCACAGGCAAATTATATTTAGCAGCAAGCTCCATTTTTTTCATGGCCTTCCGGTAGCCTTCGGGATGCGCGCAACCAAAATAACATTCCTGTCGTTCTTCAAGTGTTTTTCCTTTTTGATGACCAATGAGCATTACTTTAAATCGACCTAATTTTGCGAAGCCTGCTCGCATCGCCCGATCATCACCAAAAAAACGGTCGCCGTGCAATTCAACAAACTCATCAAAAGCAAGATTAATATAGTCGGTTGTCATCGGTCGACTCGGATGCCGTGCCACCCGAACCGTCTCCCATGAAGAAAGCTCACTGTAGATTTTCTTTCTCAGATCCGTTAACTCTCGCCGCAACTCTCGCCGCTTCTCGACAACTCCATCAATCGAATCGTCCTGCGCATCGAGTTCAGCGATCCTTGCCTCCAATTCAGCAAGCGGGCGTTCGAATTCGAGTTGGTAATTTCCAGATGCCATGAGAGTTCCTTTTACCTTGCCGGCGCGTCGGGTTCCATCATATTTCTTTCAGGACTCGTAAAGATTTTATGAGCAGATAAATTCTCGAGAACTTGCTCCATTGTATGCGGACGATCGATCGGTCGTTTTTCCAAAAGCCGCTGAACTTGATCAGAATACTGCGGATTGATTTCTGAATTGAACTTTCGGGGTGAAGGCACCGCCGCCCGGAGATGTTTATTCAATAAATCATTGGCTGACTCTCCCGTATAAGGCGGTTTCCCGGTCAGTAGCTCAAAAAGCACACAACCAAAACTATAGATATCGCTACGGAAATCTTGAGGCTCACCGCGGATTTGCTCCGGCGACATATAACTCGGAGTCCCCTGCACCTTCGATTGAATACGCAAAACTTGCCGCAGCCACGACGGTCTTTTTTTTGCCAAATTAAAATCAATCAGCTTCACAACCTCTCCATCTCCAACTAAATAATTATCCGGTTTGATATCACGGTGCACCCAACCCTGTTGATGAAAATAGCACAAAGACTCTGCCATAGAGCGAACTAAGCGGGCAATATCTTTGCCAGCGGGAGACGTTTGATGCATCCATTTTTTTAGATTGGGTGCAGGATAAAACTCCATGACAAGAAAAGCGATTCGATCAATCACACCATAATCATAGGTTTGGATAATCGCATTGTGATTTAACGTACGACCAACGTTGTATTCCCACTTAAGACTTTGGATTACATGCCGACTGCCCGCCCAATGAGGCATCATAATTTTCATCGCACAAGTCCGATTCCGACGCTGATGCGCGACTTCCCAGACCTCTGTGGCCTGAGATTGAACGACTCGATGGACTAACCGATAGTCGCCCCAGGAATCATTCGCCGTATGTCTCTCGCTTGATATCCTTGTCACACTGAAAATGCTCGCTGCTGCACACACTGACTAACCATTAACCGCAACGCCGCCGCACCCCTTTTTAAAACGTTGTCGACGTATCCTCAGCCAGTATATCAAACCCGGGCAATCGAGAAAACGGATCGATTGGCCTCAATCAGGAATTGAACAGGATGCCCACCTGGGCTTCGCTCGAGGTCATTCATACTCGATAATCACTTCACCGCGTAATCGGATCCGTATCGGATTTTGAACCAGTCCCGTAGTCGACGGAAACAAGAAATAGCCCTTGCGGAGGTGCGGTCGGCCCTGCTTGACTTCGATCGCAGGCAGCAAGTGCCTCGCCACACCACGCTTCGCGCTGTCCGCCACGCCCAATTTCTGTAAGAGTTCCCACGATAGCCCGCACCATGTTGTAGAGAAATCCATCCGCTTCAACCTCAATCCAAATTGCTCCGCGGTCTCGATTCTCTCGCCGTTTTACAGAAAGTTCCGAAATCGTCCGAATGGTCGACGCGCGCGGCGCGCCGGTCGATTGAAAGCTTGCAAAATTGTGCTTGCCTACAAGCATCTCTGCTGCGCGAGACATTGCTACCGTACAGAGGGGCGACGGATATTGCCAACAGTAGCGACGAGAAAATACATCGTGTATCTCCGCATCACTCAGTACATACCGATACCGCTTGGTTTTTGCATCCCGGATAGGATGGAATGTATCTCTCGCCGGTACCGCTTCAAGCACCGCCACATCCGGTGGAAGGTGATTCTGGACTGCCCTTCTCAACACAGTGCACGACAAAGGACTATCCGTTTCGAAACCGATAACCTGTCCGAGGGCATGCACTCCCGCATCGGTACGCCCGCTCGCAAGCACCCGCACGGGTGTGCCGGTTACTTTCGTCAAAGCGGACTCCACAGTTTCCTGAAGCGTGCGTCCATTAGCCTGCACTTGCCATCCGCAATATGCGGCGCCATCGTAGGCAAGTGTCATTTTGATTACGCGCATAGCGGAGAAGCGTATCGCAACATTCTATTTTCTTTAAGTTTTTAAATTAAACCGCAGCTGTTTTTAATCGCACGAGTAATTCGCCGATCTGCACTGCATTTGTAGCAGCGCCTTTTCGGAGATTGTCACTGACACACCAGAAGGCGAGTCCATTGTCGCTCGACAAATCTTCGCGAATCCGACCGATAAAAACATCATCTTTGCCAGAGCATTGATGAGGCATTGGATACTCCGCTGCGGAAACGTCATCAATAACGGTTATCCCGTCTTGGGCCGCAAAAAGTTTGCGGGCTTCTTCGACGCTCAACTTGCGTTCCGTCTCCACCAACATACTTTCACTGTGACAGTTCGATACGGGCACGCGAACGCATGTAGGACATACTTTTATCGAATCGTCGCCAAATATTTTATGGGTCTCGTGGACCATTTTCATTTCTTCGGAGGTGTAACCATCCTGTTTTTCAGAACCAATCTGAGGAATGACATTAAATGCAATCGGGTGCGCGAATGCTTCGTAGGCATGCTCGGCATCAGCGAGATGCGCCTTGGTGCCCTGTTCGAGGTCGCGTGTACCGGCCAATCCGGCTCCGCTTGTCGCCTGGTAGGTGCTAACCACCACGCGTTTGATCCGAGCAGCGTCATGCAGCGGCTTCATGGCGAGTACCATCTGGGTCGTAGAACAATTGGGACTCGCAATCACTCCCTGGTGATCCCGGACAGCCTCGGGATTCACTTCTGGAACAACCAGTGGAACTTCCGGATTCATCCGCCAATAACCACTCTCGTCAACAACCACACAGTTTCTTTCGGTAGCCCACGGAATGAATTCTGCAGCCGTATCATCCGGCGTACTGGCAATCGCCAAATCGATGTCTTTAAAAACTTCGGGGACGAGTTCTTCTACCGTATATTTTTGGCCAGCGAAATTGAGCTCTTTTCCTACAGACCGTTTCGATGCTAAAAATCGAATCGTCTTAAAAGGGAATTGGCGTTCCTCGAGTATTTCCCGAATGATGGTGCCTACAGCTCCAGTTGCTCCGACGATCGCTACCGTATCGAACACGTGTCACCTCCCAAACGCTTTAAAGTAAAACTTCCGTAATCAAACAAGCATACACCGTCTATTGAGTGCATTTTCTTGTTTTAAATTCTGCACTAAATCAAGTTCGCATCATAGTTTGCCCACGTTCATCGCATTCGAGGAGTTCCCCTCTTCTCGATCCAACTCCAATCCCGTGCGTCGAGTACGAACCTCCCGCATAATGAGATCGATCACCCTATGATTTCGGACAATGCAACCCCACAACGCATAAAGACAGTAACTGATCAGACAAATGCCGGCAAGAGCCGCGAAGAGGTGCGGCATCACCCACCGATCCGTACTTGCCATACCGGTTCCCGGATCGGCCGCCGCACCCAGTGCGCTAATTGCTAAGGCAGTCAGGATCCCTATCAGTGCCCAGGGAAAAGATTTTAGCTTAAGAAGTTGGTTTTCCCGTAAAATTTCGGGAGCCAAGCCATAGACCTCAACAACCTCCCGACACCATCGCCCCGTTCCAATAAAATAAGTCACGGAGATGCTGCATACCAGAACAACAAATAGAGTCGCTCCAATACCTACAATAATATGGATCGATCCCGACTCACGTTCGCTAAGAAATTCTTCTCGAGTTTTCTCGATTCGCGACTGCATCTCTTTCCACTCCACAGAACCTTCCAATGTGCCTAGTCTCCCTTTTTGCATTTGCTCATCCTGAAGCATTTTCCAAGCTGCCAACGGCTTGTTTAAATCCAATCCCAAACCGAGCCACATCGCGACAAGGAGCGATAAAACTGTGAGAACTGAAAGGGAAGCAAAAATCCTCGGCACGACAAGCCTCGTCCATTTAAAAAAGTAGACATCCGTCGCAAAAAAAGTGCGTGTGACCATTCGTATTATCCGAGGTGCGGAAGGCATCGGCAAGTGACGAGATCGAAACTCTCCACCTCGAGGCCAACGTAACCGTACTTTTATTTAGGCAAAGAAATCGTCTCACCGGTTTTCAGCCCCGCGAACTAGCGTAGAATAGAAATATGGAAACTCCTTTGCTAGCCATCACCGCGGGTGATCCCTCGGGAGTGGGGCCCGAAACCATCATCAAAGCGTGGCATTCTTCGGAAGTCCACACGCAATGCCGACCACTCGTCATCGGCAACTCCGAAGTTCTGCAGCGAGCGATAGACCTTCTTCGGGCTGAAATCACCATCGTACCGATTGACGATCCTGAACAAGCCTGCGGCGATCAGACCACCCTGCCCTGTTTGGAAACCGGCGCGGATGCCGCTCAGGCAAAACCAGCCTGCTGCGACCCCAAGGGTGGACAAGCTGCGTACGATGCGGTGGTCTTGGCTGCCGATCTCGCACAACAGCAACGGGTGGATGGAATCGTCACAGCACCGCTCAACAAAGCGGCGCTCCAGGCCGCCGGACACCCCTATCCCGGCCATACCGAACTTTTGGCGGATTGTTGCGGTGTTAAAGAAATAGCGATGATGCTTTATCTGGAAAAATCTCAAGGAGGTGGCGAAGACGACGGTTGGGGTGTCGTGCACGCGACGCTCCACATGCCGATGCGGGATATTTTTGAGCATCTTTGCACGTCGCGGATTGTCACCTGTACAAAGCTTGCCGATGCGGCGATGCGAAATCTCAAAAGTACGCGCACCCATCAATCGCCAAGAATTGGAATCTGTGCATTAAACCCTCACGCTGGCGAAGAGGGTCTCTTTGGAACGGAAGAAGGGCGAATACTTGCTCCAGCTGTTGCCGAAGCGATGAAAAACGGGCTCGATGTCTCTGGACCCTACCCGGCAGATACACTGATCGCTCGCACCCATCGAGGTGAATTCGACGTGTTAATTGCCATGTATCATGACCAGGGACATATCCCCTTAAAACTCTTGGGCATGCATCGAGCAGTGAACATCACACTGGGATTGCCCATCGTTCGTACGAGTGCTTCCCATGGAACGGCATTCGATCAGGCTTGGCGTGGAACTGCTGATGCAGGAGGCATGGTTGCTGCAATTCGATTGGCAGCAAAATTAGCCCAACGACGCATCCCCCTGTCTGCGGTCGGCTCACGCGATGCCTAGCGATCTGAACGCAAATCCACCGCCCGATCCTTCCAAAGGCTCCTGCATGCTCTATTTGGTACGGCATGGAGCAACGAACAACAATTTGGCCAAGCCCCCCCTCCTGCAAGGTTGCGGTGCAAATCCTGATTTATCGGTTGAAGGATACCGACAGGCTGCAAGGACCGCAGCGCAACTTGCGCACCTGCCGATCTGCGCAGTTTATAGCTCGCCACTACGAAGGGCGATGCAAACTGGAACAACCATTGCTGAATTGCATGCGGTCCCCTGCCAAAGTGTGCATGAATTGATTGAAGTGGATGTCGGTCATTGGCAAGATCGACACTGGGAAGAAATCGAAAAAAAAGAACCGGAAGCCTATGGAAATTTCATTCGCAATCCGGAATCGCATCCTTATGCAGGAGGGGAAAACTTCTCGGACGTTTCCCGGCGAAGCTTACCCGTCTTTAATCGCTTACTCGAAATGCACTTGGGTCAGTCGATTGTTGTGATTGGACACAATGTGGTCAATCGAGTTTTCCTGGCCCACGTGGCAAGCATCCCGCTGTCGAAGTCTCGTGCGATTCGGCAAGCCAACTGTGGAATCAATATTATCCGTCGTCAGAATAAAAAGAATCAACTGATCACATTGAACGCAACTTTTCACCTCGTTACGGATAATCAGAAACGGGATCCCGCCAGATAATTTGCCTCCTCTGCACACCGGCAAACGGGCACGACCCCTCTTTTTTTCAAGCCGCTGTTTTACGCGTACATTCTCTTAAAATATTTTTGGCGGCGGTTTACTTCGCTGCCCTGGCTTTGCGAAGATACTCTTTGGTGACATCGGTCGGCCGAATATCGCTAGGGCGATCGAATTGCGACTCGTCAATCGCACCATCAAATCGAATCTCTAGTAATTCTAAAATGGCAATAGGTTCGAGTTGCGACTGACCCTGTGGATTATCACCAATGTGCGTCAGAAATTCGAATCGATAGGGAAAGAGGGTTTTCGCATCGAGGAGCAGGCCTATTTCGGTGGGCGCCCACTCTGGAAGCCTATCTCTCCAATCAGAATCTTCTGATCCCGTATCGGTCGTACCTAACAACTGCTGCAGCATCGACTCTCGCCAAACTCCACGCATGGCCCACACCGATTTTTTATTCCATTCGATTTGAACTGCGCGACCGAAGCGGAAACTATCTTGGATGGCTTTCATTAAACCGGCTAAGCCGCGGATCCGAAGTGTATCGAAACTGGCTGATCTTCCCAGCGCAGTCTCTGTTAAGACTCCCGAATCGCGCAGCCTCTGCAAATCGATTAACCGTAACTTGCGTATCTCGGGTGATTCTTCGAATAACCACAGACGATTGCTATCGTTGATCTGCGTAAAAGTGAACTTACCCGCCCTGCCCCGCAGGACCATTTCTGAGCGGATCCGTCGGCGATCACTTGGTCCTTTTTGCAGGTAGGTGCCTGGACCAAAAAGGTGGTGTCCCCGCAAATGCACTTGCAGTCGTGTGGCGGCCGTAATCGACTCGTAATTATCAAAAGCTGCAATTGCAGAGTCGAGCAAAACGTCACCGCTAGCGTCGCTTGCGGTGACGGTCGTCTTCTCCTTCTCGTCCGGCTGCAAAGAGCGATCATCCTCTTTACCCAACGCAAAAAGCGGCAGCCAGCAGGCAAAAATTAGAATAGGTAAAATAGAAAATCTTTGACTCATAGGAAATTCTTACCGATTTTATCAAAGAAATGGATTGTTTCGCACCGAATAAAGTGATCGAGGGCTGAGGGCATAAGACCCTCACCAAAACAGAAGCACATTTTATGAACACCGGGACGACCGGTCCACGTCAGTTCAAAATAGCAATCGATGCTGTCGCCGGGTTTTTCCCCATACGGAGAACCTGATCGAGACGCCAAGAGGGAATACACGCATGAAACTTCGTCGAATGTATCTCCATACGCTACTCCTGCCACTGGTTATGGTGGCGAGTGGATGCGGTCGCCATCACGTCAATAACCTCCCCCCGGCAAACATGCTTATGGAACCGGGACCAGGCGTAGGAGGGCCCGGACCTGGCGTAATGCTTGGAAATCTTCCGACACCGGTCCCCTATAAAATCTCGCAGGTTGCTTTTTCTGGCCCAGCTGGGCTGCAGGTGATCCATGATTCAACGGGGCAAGGGCTTTTTGCCTCGGAACCTCTCATCGTTCCCGCTCGCGAAAACTTCCCTCAGGGTGCCATTTATCGCCTGAAGTTAACGAACGTTCCAAGCCGACCCGGTGAAGAATACTATCCCACGCTCGAGGTTGGACCCACAACGGCTCGCACCGAAGCTTATCTAGCTCACAACGCTGTTCCCGTTCAATTTACAGGACAAGACTTCGATCAAGTCCAAGGGGGAAACTTTGTCACCAAAGTGATTTATCTCCCTGATCCTGAATACCAACAGTTGGCACTCGCAGCGATCGAAACACTTGTCAGTACGCGACTCGATCCCGGTGTCGATCCTATTCAGGAAGCAGACCGTCGTGGTTCTATCTTGGCGATCGTGCGACTAGGGAACAAAATCCTCGAGGGTCCCGGGATGCTCGGACCAGGGTTTGACCCCAATTGTCCGATTGGAGCCAATAGTGTCATTCGACAGGTGCAATATGAGGAGACGCTGGGAGGGGGCATGGAAATGCTTGCCGGTTCACAGGGCTTTCCGGTACCGGAGCGCGGCTTCCCGATCGTCCAAGGTGGTCTCGGAATGACACCTCCGCATCTGGCTGGAGTCACGGCTCCCCAATACGGTATGCCGATTACGGGAACTCCGATTGGTCTGCCCGGTCCTCCCCACATTCCGCTCGGCGTTCCAGCAGGACTGCAATCGCATACCGTGAAAAACTGGACTCGGGTCCGTATGCCTGAACCCACAAAAAGGGTCCATATTAACGTCGAACAGAAACCGGGATACAGCTATCCACAGCCGGCCAGTCGCGTTCGGATTGTGGAACAAGCCTCCCGAGATCACAAGCATGCATTCCGGCAACCACCGCGTGATCGCTACCAGTGGATGGGCGCATTGTGTCCTTGGTAGTGAGGACAGGTAACTCTTCGTTGACAACTGATTTCCGAAGGGGGGGCGACCTTCGCAATAAAAATATCCAAGACAATGGTCCATTCGCTCCGCTTTTTCACAGTTTCCAGCAGACTCCGTAGGTCTTCTTTGATCGGCGGACTTGTTGTAGCCCTGGTAAACTGTCTGTGTTTCGTCCCGTTGGGCGAGGCACAGCAGATGCACTATCGCCACCGAGGTGATATGCCACCGGGAGCGATTGGGCAATGGCAACTGCAGCGGGGTGGACCATTGCCTGGATATTTTCAACCTACGGAAGTCATAGTTCCGCAGGGTTCTAAGGTTTCGCTGGCAGTCGGCCTACAATTCGACCAGGCAGAAACAAATCGGCGTCGTGCGGGTTTTCTGATCGGTCAGGTTTATCGACTCAAAGTCACGCACATCCCGCTTTATGACGGCGTGGAGATTTTTCCGACGATCGAATTGATCGATCGGACCTACCCTCCTTCGGGCCGCAGCCTCAAGTTCCCCATTCCTATTCAAATCACACGCGATGACTTGCGCGAAGCCGTTCAGGGAAGAATGGTAACCCGTGTGATTTACGTTGAAGACCCGGCACATGCACTGCCGGCAACAAAGCAACCTCGTCAATTGCTAGGTTTTGACGTTCGCCAAGGAGAAGATCCTTTAAAGGTGGCCGATTCGCTGGGAAGACCGGTTGCCATTTTGCGACTCGGGGCCCGCGTGCCAGGACCCCATGGACCAACCCCGCAATTCCTTTACGGAGGTCCTGTTTGGAAACCACTTCCACGAATCCGCGGCACCGTGAACGGCGCAGTGAACGGGATTGAGATCAACGCAGCAAGCCCATCACCGACCTCTGATCGTCAGCTTGCCCATGGGAGAAAGTCATGAGTCGCTGCTCCCGTAGGGTCGCATATTGGAAAGCCACTGTCATTTTAGCTGGCGTCTTGATTCTCTGTTCGTGCCGCGGGGTACCGCCTGCTGAGCTTGCTGTCACTGAGGAACTCATTCCTGGTGGCCCTCCCTACACGACAGCGGACCTTCCTCTCTCAGCGACCACCGGGCTCAATGCTCCGTGTCGAACCTGGGGCCCACCCGGCATCGCTGGGCCTTGGCCCAGAGATGAGTATATTTGCGATGGTGGGGATCGGGATCGGCCCGTCAAAATCGATACGGACTGGACAGTAAAGGGACTGCATTTAGAAGACACGATTGCACATTACGACACACTCGACGGCCAAACGCTGGTGGCCCCAAGCAATCGTGTCTGTGTGTATGCCCCCCGCTTTGGATCTGTGAGGCTTGTGCTTGGGGTAGATGGCTTCGAGGGAAAGGATTCACTGATTCGTCATGAAGTTCCCTTGCGGGCAGAGACAGAAGAAGAACGACTCGGTGCCAATACAACGCTGCAACAGTTGCAGACGATTCGTGCCATCGGATCGAAGCGTTCCAGCACCCAACAACGGAACAGCCCGAGTCTTTTATTGGCCGGCAACACGGGAGTTATTGAAGCGGATGGTGGGCTCAAACCGTATGAAAATTTCCGTATTCTTCGCGATGGTCAATATAAAATTTCTGAATCCGCAAAGCTCACCGATCGGACCGAAGCGGCAACGATTTGGACGCTCGACAAGGGTGTCCAAATTGTCGTCGATGGGACACCGGCGGAGGTCGCCTCAGGCGATGCCCGAGCTGAGGCAACCTTTACGGTGGATCATGAGAGTGCCCCAGGCCTGCGGATTGTCAAAGTTGCCTCTACCCGCGCTGCCCGCCCGGGTGAGCTAGTCGAGTTCACGCTCCGCTTCGATAATATTGGAAACGAACCTTTAGGAAACGTAACCATTATCGACAATCTGACGACGCGGTTGGAATACGTCGAAGAGAGTCAGAGTTCAACGCATCCGGCTCGGTTTCTCACCCAGACGAATGAAGGCAACTCCCTGGTTCTTCGCTGGGAAATCCTTGATCCGGTTGCTACCGGTCATGGCGGAACAATCCGCTTCCAATGCCGCGTCCGCTAACGGAAGGGTGAGATGCATGACCGGTTCCAAACTGCCTCACCCATGGATTGCCCGCCGAACGACGACTTTCGATGGTTCGGGAATCCGTCGTATTTTTGATTTAGCGGCAACGATGAAGGATCCGGTCGACCTCTCCATTGGACAACCCCATTTTGAGGTCCCCAAAGCGATCCAAAAGACTGCGGTGGAAGCGATCACGACAGGCAGAAACGGATATTCCGCGACTGCAGGAATCGCACCGCTTCGGCAAAAACTTCAGTCCCGTATCGATCAACAATTAGGGCATACCGACCGGCAGGTGCTGGTTACCAGTGGCACAAGTGGTGGCATCGTTTTGGCAATGATGGCACTCGTGAATCCAGGCGACGAAATCATTGTTTTCGATCCATATTTTGTAATCTACCAACCACTGATCCAACTTGTTGGGGGCAAGTGTGTTCTGATTGATACCTATCCAGATTTCACACTCAACATCGAGAAGGTTGCTGCAGCAATTACGCAAAAAACGAAATTAATTCTTCTCAATAGCCCGAATAATCCAACGGGACACACCGTATCGGCAGCCCAAATTCAGGAACTTGCCGAACTTGCGAAAAAAGAAAATATCGTCCTTCTCAGTGACGAAATTTACCAGACCTTCTGCTACGACTCCCCGTTCACCTCCCCTGCCCTCTTCAACCCGCAGACACTCGTCGTCGATGGCTTTTCAAAAACGTATGGAATCACCGGATGGCGAGTCGGGTTTGCGCACGGCCCTGCAGAAATCATCGAAGTGATGACGAGAATTCAGCCCTATACCTATGTTTGTGCGCCTCAACCGGCACAGTGGGCGGCAACGACTGCCCTGGATGTCGACATGTCCGAAGCCGTCACAGCGTATCGTCATAAGCGCGATCTTGTGGTTAATTCACTCGCTGATCGCTATTCCATTCCCCAGCCCGGGGGCGCATTCTATCTATTCCCAAAAGTCCCCAAGGGAACCGCCAGCGAATTCGTCGCGCGGGCAATCGAACACAACCTGCTGATTATTCCAGGAAGTGTTTTTAGCCAACGCGACACTCACTTCCGCATTTCCTATGCGGTGAGCGATGCCATCCTCGAACGTGGCATTGAGATATTAAGAAAACTGGCCTAAGCCTTCAAAGAAGTTCGCATGAAAATCAGCGGGGCTTCCTTCTCCCAATCCGTGAAGCAGCCGTTTTCTTTGTCGTCCTTTTTTTAGTACTTTTCTTTGCAACCTTTTTTATAGCTTTTTTCTTAATTAATTTTTTCTTAATTACTTTTTTCTTGACCGGCGTTTTCTTGACCGGCGTTTTCTTGACCGGCGTTTTCTTGACCGGCGTTTTCTTGACCAGCGTTTTCTTGACCAGCGTTTTCTTGACCGGCGTTTTCTTGACTTTCGCCCGGGCTGCTTTTTTCTTGTCCGCACCGGCTTTCTTGCTAGTGGAACCGGTCGATTTCCCTGCACCTTTTGCCGCCGGAAGAGCTTTGGATTTCGCTACCGCTTTGCTGCCCTTGGCCGCCTTTGACTCTTTTTCAATCGCTTTCTTCTTCACTCCCGCTGACTTTTCAGGATCCTCCGTCTTCGAGCTTTTTCGCTTAGGCAAACGCTCTTTCGCGTCGGGTGCAATTTCAAGCAAAATCTTTCGAATCACTGCCCCATGCGGCGCCCGTATCAATTCAGCGCCTAATTGATTCAGCAACGACCCAAACTCAATCCCTAGGTTTTTTGAAATCGAGCGCTCAAGGCCCGGAAGTAAATATTTTTGTTTTTCTTTTTCCGTGACCACGCCCACAATATAGAACGCTTCGAGTGCTCCACTCCCTACGGGAATAGAGTGTCCGGAGAGCGTCATTTGCGTTACATAGGCCACCGTAAATGGAGTAACTCCTTTTAATTTCTGTAGTTTTTTAACCGCAGCGCCGATGTTTTCTTTTTTAAGTTGCTCTATGTCGAACGAATAATTAGTTTCAAAAACACTCTGCAATATTTGCCGCGCACGATTCCCCGCACCTAAAGGATCGGGGAGCATGTGCATCGATTCACTGAGTTCCGTAGCCGTACTTACGCGGACCTCATTCCAATCGTAATAGTCGCTCTCAAGGGCTGCTAACGCCTTATCGGCAGCGACCGCTGAGGCGTTTTCCAGACAGCATCCGTAAAGCAACTGCTGCATCAGCGGAAGCCGCATATTGGGGGCGACCGGCTTATAATGCTTTTTTAAAACCTTATAAATTTTTGCATACAAACCACTGCGATTTACTGCCATCTTCTCTCTTCGCACTCTATCTTGAGGAACTTACAGGTAATTAAATTAAATAGGGAAACACGTTGAATGGCTCCAGGCTCCATTGCCTAGGGCACTTTTTGTGATTCGTCGTCACGGTTATCACTACGCGTATCACTCTCCGTATCCGGCAAAACAGACTCTAAAAGCTGATTAATTTCAATCGATTTCTTCACACCCTGATCAAGTACAAACTTCAACACGGGCGTATAGCGGGTATCAATTCTTTTTGCCACTTTCGCCTGTAAAAAACCGGCTGCATGCTGTAGACCGTGCATGCAAAGGTTTTGTTGTTTTTCATGCCCCATGACCGATACAAAAATACGTGCCGTTCGCATATCCGCCGCGACCTCAACATGCGTCACCGTCACGTGTTCAATTCTCGGATCCTTGAGATCCCGAAGAATAGATATCCCTACTACCTCCCGAATGGCCTGGGCCGCTTTTTGCAGACGTCGAGAATTCATTTCACTCCTTGCCCCGTACACAGAAAGTCTCTGGAGTACGCTCGCTTTTAGAGCGAACTAACTATTCTCCATCCAACGTGCGGGCTACTTCTTCAATCTTGTAGACCTCCATGAGGTCTCCCTCTTTAATATCGTTGAACCCCTTCAGCTTGATTCCACACTCAAGCCCCTCGCGCACTTCGCGCACATCATCTTTGACACGCTTCAGCGCGTCGATCATATAATCTCCAATGATGGTATTGTCGCGAATAATGCGAGCCCTCGCATTCCGCTGGAGGACTCCTTGAAGAACCCGACATCCGGCAACGGTGCCTACCCGACTGATCTTGAACGTCCTCTGGACCAACGCCCGGCCCAACTCCGCTTCCCGCTCCGCTGGTTTGAGCATCCCCTCGAGGGCCGCTCGTAGATCGTCCGTCAAATTGTAAATAATACTGTAACGGCGGATTTGGACGCCACGGTCTTCTGCAAGGACTCGAGCTTGTTCGTCGGGCACGACGTTAAAACCACAGATAACCGCATCGGACGCATCCGCCAAATGGACGTCCGCTTCGGTAATTCCTCCGACAGTCGCCTGCAATATTTTAAACCGTACTTCCGGATGATCAATCTTTTCCAACTCCTGTTGGATCGCTTCAATCGAACCTCGAACATCCGCACGAAGAATAAGATTCAATGTTTGAACCTCATCCTGACCCAAACGATCAAAAAGCCCTTCAAGCGTAACATGCACCGGAGGAGCAAGGCCCGAGGTCCGCGTCTGCTCACCGCGCTCCAACGCAATTTCACGTGCCTTTGAAACATCATCAAGCACATAGAACCGTTCTCCTGCGGCAGGAGCAATATTAAGCCCCGTCATGTCCACAGGCGTCGAAGGTCCCGCTTCCGATAAAGTTTCCGAGGAACGTAAAGTGTTGTACATCGCTTTGACTTTGCCATACGCATTTCCACAAACGATGGAGTCACCGACTTTCATGGTGCCATTCTGCACAATGAGCTTCGAAACCACCCCGCGGCCCTCATGCAACTGCGATTCGAGGCACGTTCCAAAAGCTTGGCGAATTGGATTGGCGCAGTAGTCTTTATCTTCAGCGATAAACAAAAGCATCTCGAGAAGATCATCGATACCCGTACCTTTGGTGGCACTCGTTCGAATAAGTTCCACCTCCCCGCCCCAGTCTCTGGGCAACAGATCGTTCGCGGCAAGACCTTGCATGACACGATTTTCATCAACCCCCGGCAGATCAATCTTATTGAGTGCGATGATGATCGGTACATCTGCTGCCCGCGCATGACTGATTGCCTCTTCTGTCTGTGGCATGACACCGTCATCAGCCGCGACCACAAGCACTGCGATATCTGTAACATTCGCTCCTCGTGCTCGCATTTCGGTAAACGCTTGATGCCCCGGCGTATCGACAAACGATATCTTCTTTCCATCTTTTACGACATCGTAGGCACGGATGTGCTGTGTAATTCCACCACTTTCACCACTGACGACATCAATCCCTATAATCGCATCGAGCAGCGACGTTTTGCCATGATCAACATGCCCTAAAAATGTCACGATTGGCGGTCGTGGTACGAGGTCACTGGCATCATCCTCAACGTGTAGCGTCGATTGTAAAAGAGCATCCTCAATATCAACCGGCAGTTTGATTTCAATACGAACACCCAATTCTATCGCCAGCAGCTCTACCGTTTCGGCATCCAACTCCGAATTGATCGTACACATCATTTCCATCGCCATCAGCTGACGTTGGATACCAGCTGCAGACACACCCACAGCCTCGGAGAAAGTACGCACCGTACACGGGATTTCAACCGCCACGTCGCCCTTACGCGGCGCGGCCGTGCTCACTCCTGACCGTCGACGAAACGCCGTTCGCCGCGACCGCCCCCCATCATCCCGTCCCCGCCGTCCTCGGGTTGTTTTCTTCCGGTTGAGCTGCCTTGCTTCGCGTCCCCCCAGCAAGGCATCTTCTTTCGCCATTTTATCCTTGGTGGGAACTTTCTTCTCTGGCTCTTTTTCACCAACGGGTCGGATACGCCTACGAACCTTGTCAGTATTGGGAACCGCTAGTCCCTGTGGGGAAACGGGCGTACCGGGCGTACTTGGTGTTGCCTTGTCTGTCTGCGTCCCCTTCCCATGTTTCCGCAGATACTCAGAAAGTGGCTTGGATCCACCTGCGCGCAGTGCATCGGGCGATAACTTGAGATCCGGTTTTTGTGCGGCGGGTCCCTCCGACTGCCGCGGCGTCGCAGGATCAACCGTTGGCATCGGCGCGAGCTTGATGGCCGGGGCCGGACGATTTTTTGGAGTTCGAGGCTCGTCACTTACCTTTTTTGTTTCCCGAGGTTTCTCTGCCTGAATAACCTGGGGCTTACTGCTGGCCGCTGTGGGAGCGACGTAATCTTCTCGTCGAATAGCAGCACCGGAGTCCAAATGACCCTGTAATTGTTCCGCCGTTGAGTTCGTCGCGGAAGGAGAAGTTTTATTGCCGCCAGCCATATACTCCTTAAGCTTTGTGACTTCCTCGTCACTGAGGCTGGCCAAGGCAGAACCCTTGCCGACAATACCCGCTTTAGAGCAAACCTCCGAGAGCTCAGCGCTATCGATCTTTAATTCTTTGGCTAATTCGTAAATACGTGCGGGCAATGCGTGTCTCCCTTTCCCTTCCCTCTTGTCAAGTGCCAACTGAGCAAGAGGAAAATACCTTGAACTCAATTCATGGCTTGTTTCTCCTGATGGACAGCCGCCTACGAACCTTTAAAGGTCCACTTTGCGATTACCGTCTCAAAAAAATCTTCTCCTCAGGGCGTCAGCACAACTCACTGTTCTGTAGCTTCAGCCGACGCTTCCTGTGCAGACACCTGGTCCGCCTCGTCAGAATCCTCTTGGACCTCAGCCTCTTGGACCTCAGCCTCTTGGACCTCAGCCTCTTGGACCTCAGCCTCTTGGACCTCAGCCTCTTGGACCTCAGCCTCTTGGACCTCAGCCTCTTGGACCTCAGCCTCTTGGACATCAGCCTCTTGGACCTCAGCCTCTTGGACCTCAGCCTCTTGGACCTCAGCCTCTTGGACCTCAGCCTCTTGGACCTCAGCCTCTTGGACCTCAGCCTCTTGGACCTCAGCCTCTTGG
>Ga0209986_10000175_pt1 | contig 58354 bp, 49 predicted proteins | sample BlataG_FD_183168 | JGI IMG/M metagenome (GOLD analysis project Ga0209986, IMG submission 183168) | Deep subsurface microbial communities from Black Sea to uncover new lineages of life (NeLLi) - Black_00105 metaG (SPAdes) (version 2) | ecosystem: Environmental > Aquatic > Marine > Oceanic >... | reverse complement strand
ACAGTCATCGCCGCTAGCTGCCCGTGGAAAAGCCCTCCATGGCCACTGCCCGTGAATATGGCAGCAGCGTCGATCGCTCGTCAGCGCGGCGGGATTGGTGGCGATGTGACCTCGCCATCGCGTTGGAAGGCCTGCCAGTCGGCGGCGTAGGCGGCGTTGATGAGCCAAGAGGCCGTGGCACGGTCTCCGGAAAAATCGGCGAACGGTGCGATTGGCAGATTCTGGTAGCCACCCTCTTTTGGATCCCAATTGCGGCCCAGATAGCCCGAGTCGTGATCGAGTGACACCAGTTTGACCGGGCCCTGCCGCGGGTCGGCAGCGGCCGGCACCCGCGCCGTGAACATGTGCCGCAGAAACGAAAAGACGAGCGGCCAGGTCTTCTCGCCCGGCCCGTGGCCGGTCTTGGGCTCCACTGCCATGTTCCACGTCGCCCGGAACCGCTTGCGGATCGTTGGTACCACAGCGAGGTTTTCCGCGACAGACGGCCGCGTCAGAAACTGATCATCCTCTCCGAAGATCACGAGGCCCGGCACCGCTGCCGCCCCCGGCTGGTAGACCTGGAAGGTGATCCCCGGCCGCATCGATACCCAGGCCCACACCCGTTCTGGGCAGGCGGCGGCATGGACCGCCGAAAAGCCGGTGCCATTGGAGTGGCCGTAGAGAAAAAGCGGAGTGTTTGCCAGCTCCGGATGACCAGCTCGCGCTCCATAAGCCGCAAGCTTCTCAGCCAGCATGCCATGCGGCCAAAACCCTCTTTGCAGCGGATTGCCGAGGAACATGAAGACAGCCAGCTCGAGCTCTCGGGCGATTTTTCTCAGGGCCGGGTTCTTGAACAGCGGGGTGCCGCTGCCATGGCCTGACATCACCACGATGCCCCGCACGACCTCGGCTTCCTCGGGAATCCACAGATCAAACGTCACCTCTTCCCGCTTGCCCTCGCCATCCGCGGCGACGAGTTTCTGCCAGTCATCAGCGGAGACGTTCCAATCCCAGTTGCGGATCACCGCCTGCTGCGGAGACGGCGTGCCCCAAGTCGCCTCATCGAGCGTGCCGTCCCAGCGTGCGAGGGCACCGGGTTCGAGGTGGGCCTTCACCCAGCCGATCGAGTGGCACTCCGGCAAGGAGACCGTCTCGTGGAGGGTCGTGTCAGCGGCAGGAGCGACACTGCACAGCAAGATCGCCGCCAAGCACACTGCCGCGGCAGGACACAACCGTGGCTTCATCCCTCGTTGCTTTCCATGGCGGCAGCAGCCTCACGTAGCCGGGCGATGCCATCCTTCACCACTTTGGCAGATGGTTTTTCGGCCCAACCATCTCTGATTTCTGTCATGAGATCTCGGTAGCCAATGAAGGGCTGCCCAAATTCCTGCGACCGGACTTCGACCGTCTCCAGCAGGATATCGAACTGGCCTCCGGCCATCTCTGGCCGGGCGGCCATCTGCTCGAAGACGGTCGTCGCGATCTGCTGGAAGTCGCTGATCGCCTGGGCGGCTGTAGGAGCCGGCACCGACGTGGCCTTCGAGCCACAGCCTGCGAACGCACCAGGCAGGGCCGCACTGCACGCAATCATCCACAGCAGCCGAACTCCCCAGCAGCAATATTTGTTGCACGACATCACTCAGTAGTCTCCCAACACTTGACCGTCGGCAATCGCCAACAGCCGCTGGTACGTCGTGGGATCGATTGTGTCCGCCAAGGTTCGCACGGCGTTGTCACCGAAGACGAAGTTACAGCCAGATGGATGAAAACTTCTCGCGCCCACACCGCCACAGCAATCACTTCTTGATCGGAAATGAAAAACCGGGTTCGTGGAGTCGTTGTTCACGTAGGGAGCGGAATCCCGGGTTCCCAGCGTGTTTGGCGTGAGAATGTATTGGCCCGCACCCGCAGGACTGAGGTTGTCGTACGCGTAACCCGAAAACGTCGGGCCGGTGGACCAGCCCCATGCGCCACGGTCGTCGCCATGGCCGTTAATCTGCGCCTTGGCGATTTCGGTGGCGAGGATCGTCTTTGATGTGCCGTCGATAATTTCCGACCACTTCGCGCCGTACACACCGCGGACACTGAAAGGCCCCTTCCTCGTGGCCGTGAAGAAGGAATCGAATTGGTGCGAGCCCACGTTCGCTGCATAGTTGCTCTTCGCGAACCCGACAAATCCCGTTGGGTTCGCAACGCTGGTCGCCTGCGTAAATAGCGCCGTCACGGGCGGATGCGAGGGGCAATCGAGTTCCGCCAGCCGCGTCTTCGTGATCGCGTTGTTCGTGGGATGCCGCGACCAGACGGAATGATCGTAGTTGGCTGCGAGGGATTCCTGCTCGATGAAGGGGAGAATGAAAACCACCCACGTCGCGCCGCTGTTCGGATCCCGTTCGCCAAGCGATGTGCCGCCGGCCACGATCGTGGCACATCCTTGCGGCAGCCGTTTGTTGGCATCGGCGTAGTTGTGCATCGCCTGGCCGATCTGACGGAGCTTGTTCACGCAGGCTGTTCGCCGGGCCGACTCGCGGGCCGCTTGCACGGCCGGCAACAGCAGGCTGACGAGGACGCCGATAATGGCGATCACCACAAGAAGCTCCACCAGCGTGAACGCGTTGCGACTGCGAAAAGTCGGACCACCAATCAAATGTGGAGTGGTTGCCATGCAAATCCCCCATGATGGGTACGAAGACGAGGGCGGATCGCGAGTCGACCCAAAACAGGATTGCTGCCGCTGCCACGTCGATTTGCCACAAAAAAATTCTTCCGTGCAAAAATCGGCTGTTTTGGCAAATCCGCCCCCGTCGCGGAGCGTTCCTACAGCATGCATCCCGATCCAACCCATCACGACGAATTTCTGAGGAATTTCCTCGGCAATCACGATTCCCTCGCCGGCTACCTGCGGTCACTCCTCTTCTCCGACGATGAGGTCCGCGAGGTGATGCAGGATGTGGCAGCCGTGCTGTGGCGGAAGTTCACCCCCGGCATGGAGCCGGAGGCCTTTCGTCGCTGGGCGTTCGGGACGGCCCGCCTCGAGGCCCTGGCGTTCCGCCGCAGTCGAGCCCGTGACCGCCATGTCTTCGGTGAGCAGGTCTTCGCCGTGCTGGAAGAGTCGGCGATCGCAACAGTCGAGGAGACGGCCCCACGCCGTGAGGCCCTGCGGCTTTGCCTCGCAAAACTCCCCATCAAGCACCGTGAACTGGTCACGGCGGCCTACACACCCGGCGTGCGAATCGATGAGCTGGCCGCCTCACTCGGACGAACTGCGATGGCGGTCTACAAGGCACTGCATCGCATTCGGCTGACCCTGCACGAGTGCGTCACCCGCACCCTGAGCACCAAGGAGCTCGCCTGATGAACGCCCCTGATCGGAAGCACCAGATGGACCACTCGTTCGGCCTTGATGACGAGCGGGTGGCCCGCTGTCTCGAGGGCCGCGCATCGGCTGACGATGTGAATGCGGTCGAGGTGCGGCTGCTCTCCGACGCTGCATTTCGTGCAGAATGGCTGCGATTGATCTCACTCGAAGGCCTCCTGCGGGAGCAGGGCCGCGAAGAAGCGGCGGGCTGCGACGTGAGCCCTCAGCATCTCCCGACGATATCGTCGCCGAAATCATCACATCTCGCCGAGACTGTGGTCTCTCGCAGCTCTGCCAACCTGCCTTGGAGCAGTTTGTTGCCGGCATTGACCATCGCGATGGTCAGCGTTGCCGTCACCTCCGTGGCGGCGGCCGTCATCAGCCGCGGCTTGCCAGGGAGCCAATTGCTGCTGCAAGAGGGCTTTGAGCCCGGGACCGTGGTGGACGTCATCGGCCTGCCAGCTCGCGACGGGATCTGGACGGGTGACTTCGCCCGCATTGTCACAGCGACCGACAATGTGACGCCCAGCGAAGGGGTCGGGATGCTCCAGTTGCTTCGGGGCGACTACGAGGGCAAGCCGATGGCGAGCGGCTTCTCTTCAAATCAGCATCGGCTGATCGACCTGCGGCCCTACCGTGACCGTGTTGCCCGTGGCCTGGTCACGCTCGAGTTTTCGGCGGCATTCAACCGCGGGGCCGCAGCCCCCGATGCACCGGCCGACACCCGGGATCAATGCAGCGTGGGTCTCTTCGCCCTCACGTCTGCCATGGTCAACGATCCGCGGCTTTACGAGCCGGGGCAGCTTCGCGACCTGTCCCTCGCTTATGCCCACTGCCGGCATCTCGATCTCGACGACGATCCCCAAACCTGGCAGTCGACAGTGACCGAATTGCGGCTCCCCCCGGACACCGACTTTGTCTTGATGCATGTCGGCGTCAACGAGTATCCGCCGCTGAAACGGGATGGCCCGGCCGTGTTTCCGGCCCATTTCTGCGACGCCGCCCGGGCCACGCTGTACGAACGGTCGGGGACGCCATGAAGCGTTCGCTGGCCCTGCTGATCGTGCTCGGGCAGGCTGTCTCAGCCGCCGCGGACTCACGGCCTGAACCGCCGCAGATGTCGCCGCTCCATCGCGAGATCTTTGCCCGCGCCTGCCTCGATTGCCATTCGGCAGAGCAGCCCGAAGCAGGCATGCGACTCGACAATATGCCGCTCGCGCTCGACTCGATCGAGGCCGCCGAACGCTGGCAGCGGGTGCTCAATGAACTCAACGCCGGCACGATGCCGCCGAGCGACGCTCCCCAGCTCGCAGCCGCTGAGAAGATAACGCTGCTCGACGAACTCTCTACCAGCCTTGCCGCCGCCCGCCGCCTGCTCGCCGATGCCGGCCCACGCGTGCCCTTGCGGCGGCTCAATCGCCGTGAGTATCGAAACACGATCCTTGCCCTCCTCGGCGTGGAGGTGGACGTGCGTCCGCTTCCCTCCGACGATGTCGCCGACGGGTTCGATACTGCCGGGGGCGCGCTCTTCATGTCGAGCGAACAGGCACTGCTCTATCAGCAGCTCGGCCGCGAAGCGATCGATGCGGCGTTCGAGCAGGTGCAAGGCCTCGCCAAGCCGCAGAAGATCCACATCGAGGCGGAAGTCAAGACCGCGGAGATCATCAAGCAGCTCGCTGACACGGTCGACTGGCGGCGACGCAACAAATCATGGATGTCGGCCGTGGATACCGCCGCCGCTCAGCCGCGATACGCGAATCGCGTCAAAGAACTCAAGGCCAAAGCGGGATCGAAGTGGTGGGAATTCTACTGGCACTGGGATGAGTTTGAGGGAGCGCCGTCGCCACAGTCCTACGGGTTCAAGGACGCCCTCGAGGCCTACCACGGAGACAGGCTCTGGGAGACGATCATTACGCAGGGGGCCCACTACTTGAGCCTGCCTGACGTGAAGACCGGGGCGTATCTGGGCCTGTTCAGCAGCGTGCGAAGCGTCGCGCACTCTGTGCGGATCGCCGCGCACTGGCCGCAGGGCACCTACCGCCTGACCGTTCGCGCGGGAGTGACAGACGCGGCCCCGCCCGAGCGCCGATTCATCGAAGTACTGGGCGCCTCACCCGTCCCCAACTTCGCCCATTCGCACATCAGTGCGCACCAGGTTGCAGGGACGGTCAAAGAGCCACAGGAAATTCAAGTCTTCCTCCCCAAAACCAAGACAAGCCCGAAAACGCTGCTCGTGATGGAGAACCGCGTCAACGAAGGGAGCGGTCGCGACTTTTACAACGCCGAATTTGCCCGCAATGGCGTGGGGCCCGATTACGCCATCTGGATCGACTGGATCGAACTCGAGGGTCCGGTCGTCACGCCGGACACGGAGAATGCCGTCGCACGGGTGCGGGCCATCCTCGATGAGCTCGCCCACTTTGACCGTCCGGCGAGTGACGCCACCGTAGACGACACGGCTACGGAAGCGGCCGCCATCCGCCGGGTCGTCGAACGGTTCGCCCGCGAAGCGTTTCGCGGCCAGCCACCAAACGGGAAGTTTCTCGACAAGCTCGTCAGGCTCTACGAGGCCCGCCGTCGGGCGGGCGATCCAGTCGTCGAAGCGATCAAGGAGCCACTGGCTGTCGTGCTCGCATCGCCGCGGTTCCTTTATCTCTACGAGCCCTCACCCGACGACGCCCCACGACCGCTCACCGATCATGAGTTGGCCACGCGGCTCGCGTCATTTCTCTGGAGCGGCCCACCGGATGAAGCACTCGTCGCCCTGGCCGCCAGCGGCCGGCTCCATGATCGGGCCGTGCTCACGGCGGAGATGGACCGAATGCTCGCCGACCCACGGGCCCGGCAGTTTGCCACGGCGTTCGCCCACCAGTGGTTCCATCTCGCTCGGCTCGATTTCTTCCAGTTCAGCCCGAAACGGTTTCCGCACTTCGATGTGAGCACGAAGGAATCGGCCCGCCGGGAGGTGAGCGAGAGCTTTCTCCATCTGCTGACGAGCGGAGGCAGCCTTTCGCGGCTGCTCGCGAGCGACAGCGTGTGCGTGGATGCGTTGCTCGCCAACTACTACGGTCTTGAAGGCGTGAGCGGCGATGCCTTTCGGGAAGTCCCGCTGCCGGCCGGATCGCCCCGCGGCGGCCTGCTCGGCATGGCCGCGATCATGGCCATGGGGAGCGATGGCACCGACTCAAGCCCCGTGGAACGCGGCGCCTGGGTGCTGCGAAAACTGCTCAATGATCCCCCTCCGCCCGCGCCGCCCAACGTGCCGGAGCTCAAGCGGATCTCCCAGGGCATGACTGCCCGTGAACGGCTCCGCATGCACCAGGAGGAGCCGCAGTGCGCCCAGTGCCACCGCAAAATCGATCCAATCGGCTTCGGTCTCGAGAATTTCGATGCGGTCGGGCGGTGGCGGACAGAAGATCCGCAGCCGGGCCTGGCTTCAGAGCAGATGACGATCGATCCGGCCGGAGCGTTCCACAGCGGCCCCGCGTTCAAAGACTTCTACGAACTGCGAGACCTGATCGCGGCCCAGCCTGAGCGGTTTGCCCGCGGGTATGCCGCCGCCCTCGTCGCGTATGCCATGGGGCGGCCGATCAGCTTCGCCGACGAGGCACTCGTCGAGGAGATGGTGCGGCATGCCGCCGGTGTGAACTACCGCGCCGCCGACTTCATCCATACGCTCGTCACGAGCAAGACGTTTCACACCAAGTAATTCCACCACAGGAGCCGCCCCCATGCCTCGCATCCCGGCCACACTCAACCGCCGCGCGTGCCTCCGTACCGCAGGCACGATGCTGGGGCTGCCGGCCCTTGAATCGCTGGCCGGCGCGGCGTCCGCGGCAGCTGCGAATGCCCCTGCGGCTGATCGGCCGAAGCGGATCATTTTCCTGGGTATCGGCTTCGGCGTGACCAAGGAGACGTGGTTTCCCGACCCCACGCAGGCCGGTTCCGACTACACGCTGCCCCCGGGCCTCGCCCCGCTCGAACGACACCGGCAACGGTTTTCAATCGTGCAGGGGGCATCCCACCGGCATTCGATCGACCCGCATTCTGGCAGCACGTTCTGGCTCACCGGCGCCAACCGTTTCGCACAGCCGGGCCAAAGCTTCGCCAACACGATCTCGGCTGATCAGGTGGCGGCCGAGGCGATTGGCGGCGACACGCGGTATGCCTCGATCCAGTTGAGCGGCAGCGAGCCGCAGATGGACGGCCCCGGCCACGGTCCGGGGCTATCGCTTTCGTGGGATGCCGGCGGCCGTCCGCTGGCCGCCTTCAACACGCCCGTGATCGCATTCCAGCGGCTCTTCGCGGACGATTCGCAGCCGCTTGCAGTCCGGCAGGCGGCGATCGCCCGCGGTGAGAGCGTGCTCGATGCCGTGCTCGAAGATGCCCACGACATGCAGCGGCACGTGAGCACCGCCGATCGGCGCAAACTCGACGAATACTTCGAAAGCATTCGCGGCATCGAGAGGCGGCTCGCACGGGAGAAGCAGTGGCTCAAGGTGCCGAAGCCGAAGGCCCCCTTTGGCGAGCCCGCATCAGGCATTGAGGGGAAGGACGAAGTGCGGCTCATGTATGACCTCATCGTGGCCGCCTTGCAGACCGACGGCACGCGGGTCGTCACCTTCCGCCAGCCGATCAAGCACCTGCTCACGAGCCTCGGTATCCAGGTCGCCGCCCACGACATGAGCCACTACAACCCGGGTGAGCGCATGGAGGCGTCGCAGCGTCGCGACAAGATGCAGAGCGAACTCCTGGCCGGGCTCATCGACAGCTTGCTGGCCACGAAGGAGCCCGATGGATCAAGCCTTTTCGACCACACGATTCTCTGCTTCGGGTCGAACATCGCCCACGGCCATACGCTTTTGAACTGCCCGACCCTGCTCGCAGGCGGCGGGGCCGGGATCAAACTCGGCCACCAGATCGTGCTGCCCGACAAGACACCGCTCTGCAACGTGTGGCTGACCATGCTCCGCGGCATCGGCGTGAACGTCGACCGGTTCGGCGACAGCACCGGGCCTGTCCAAAGCCTGCTCAGCTGATCTGCCACGACAAAGTGCTGCCTCGACTGAGCAAAGCCCCGCAGCAGGCTAGCTGTCCGTGGAAAAAGCCAGCCACAACCTTGTCCCGCGGATGCGGGCGAGTTAGCGCAACATTCTCTCGGTGAATCCGGAATGGGCCTCTGATCGAAGCGAGCGTAGCGAGCGGAACTCATATCCCCACCGGCAGCCAATTTGCTTTGCCCACTCGGCATGCATTCGATGCCGAGGCTCATTTCGCTTCCGTCTCAGCCTGTTCCCTCAAACGGCGTCTGCTCCAGCAGCGTCAGCAGATTGAAGGCGGTGCCGCGATCCGCCGCCTGGCTGACCATTGAGAGTGCCTGCTCCTTCACAGCGTCACCGTCCCCTCATCGCTGTGCCCGGCGAGTGTCACCCAGCGTTCAGCGGCCCGTTGAAGCCGGGGGCGGCGGAATCGCTCCGCAGCCTCTCGTAATCGATCGTGATTCACCTTGATCCAGTGCTGATACCGCATTTCCACGAGCCGGTCGGTGGTCCACTCGCCCGGCGACAGGTGCCAGTGATCCAAGAGGGCCTTCTCAGGACGGGCCACGAGGATGGTGCTTTCGCCATACGACGCTTGTTCGTATCCGAAAAAGTACGCCTGCTTGATGTGCCGGTATTCGTAGACGCCATAGGCATTATCGAACCGCGTCGGCAGCCGCGTTGTCACGTTGGTAAACGTCACCACTCGCTCAGGAATCATGTCGTGAAAGCCCAGAGCCCAGACCCCGCTGAGATAGGACGGTCGACAGAGATGCTGGGCCAAGATTGCGGGATCGAGCCGGACTTTGCGGGTCTCATCCGACAATGTGTACATGCCCCGTCGCAGGGCGATGACTTTCCCCTGTTTGATCCACCGCGAAAGCTGCAGGCGGATGGCAGGTCGCCGATCTGGGAAGGCCTGCACCAGCAGTGGCAGGTCGAACCAGCCCATTCCCCCGACCAATGTGGCGACATCGGCAAACTTCATATGGAAAAGATAATTTTTGATGTTTTTTGCAAACGGAATCAGCCTTGGATGCAATCTGATGGCTGGCAGCGAGAATACCCGGCTGATCCCTTGGATTGGCTTTCTACCGGGCAGTATCATGAATTCATGAAAAGCGGTATCACTTCTGGGCGGCGGCAGACAAAGCAGGCGGCAGCCTCGGGAGCCTTTGTGCTCAGGCTCGATTCGCAGCTGCACGCCGTGCTGCGAGCTGCGGCTGTGGCTGCTGGCACTTCGCTGAATGAGTGGTGCCGGCGAACGCTTGCCGCCCCCGGTGCCGGCGGGCTTGCTGGGGCCGTTGATGTCGTGGTGCCCCTCCGCGAGCGGCTGGCGGACCAGCTGCTGGGGATCATCACGTACGGTTCGTTCGCCCGCGGCGAGCTGTCCAGCAACTCAGATATTGATCTGCTGGTGGTGCTCGCTGACAAGGTGGCCATCACGCGGTCGCTCTACCGGCAGTGGGAGGACGTGCTACCAGCCTGGGAAGGCCGCCAGGTCGATCCGCACTTTGTCCATCTGCCGGCGGCCGGCGATCGGGTATCGGGCAGCTGGGCCGAGGCGAGTGTCTGCGGAATCGTGCTCTTCGACCGCGACCTCGTTGTGTCCCGCAGGCTCATCGAGATTCGCAGCCGGATCGCCGCGGGCGAACTGACCCGGCGGCAGGCCCAGGGCCAGCCCTACTGGGTGCATGAGGATGCTGATGCGGAGCCCTGAGCTGGCCGCTGACTATGTCCGCCGGGCGCGGGCTCGGCTGGCAGCGGTCGATACGCTGTTCGCCGCCGCCAGCTGGGCCGATGTCGTGCGGGAGTCGCAGGAGGTCGTGGAGCTGGCACTGAAGGGACTGCTGCGGGCGGTGGGGATTGAGCCGCCGCGAATTCATGACGTCTCAGAAGTGCTGGCAGCTGAGCGGGTGAGGTTTCCCGAGGCGATACAGCCCGAGCTCGACAGCCTGGCCGCCGGCTCCCGAACCCTTCGCCGTGACCGCGAGCTGGCTTTCTATGGCGCGGAGGATCTCACGCCCTCCGGCTTTTACACTGAAGATGACGCTATCTCGGCCCGTGAGATTGCCCGCCGGACAGTCGCAGCGGTGGCCCCGCAGGTCCTGCCAGACGGCTAAGGAAGCAAACCCCGCAAAGGTTTCACGCCATGATCATGCTGCTGATGGGGGTTTCGGGCTGTGGAAAGACGACGGTGGGCGAGCAGCTGGCCGAGCGGTTGGGCTGGCCCTACCAAGAGGGTGATGCGCTACACCCGCCCGCAAATGTTGCCAAGATGGCCGGCGGCATGCCGCTGACCGATGCCGACCGCCTGCCCTGGCTGGCGGCCGTGGCGGCCTGGATCGACGCCCGCCGGGCGGCAGGCGAGTGCGGCGTCGTCAGCTGCTCGGCCCTCAAGCGGGCCTACCGGCAGCTGCTCATTGGCGATCGCCCCGATGTTCGGCTGGTCTATCTTCGGGGTACGCGGGACCAACTCGCCGAACGGCTGGCCGCCCGCACCAGCCACTTCATGCCGGCCGGCCTGCTCGACAGTCAGCTGGCAACCCTGGAAGAGCCGACGGCGGCCGAGCAGCCTCTGGTGGTTCCAATCGACCAGCCGGTCGAGGCAGTCGTCACAGCGATCGCCGGGGCCGTTCGGCCGCATGGTCGCTGAGCACGTCGGGGACGGACTTCCAGGACCGCGCTGCCACCGCAGTGATGTGGCACAAAAAATGACACGAAAAACCGTTAGTTTTTCTGAATCAGCGTAACTCTACCCTTAACCAGGGGTGGTGCGTTGCTGCTGCGACCGCTTCTTGGGGCTGTCTCATCTGTTTTTCGCATGGTGGAGCGGTTGCCCAGCAGCCGCATGGTGGTGAATTTTTGGTCCATCGGGGAATTTTGTGGGTCGCAGGTCTTTACCGACGCGTCGGGGCGGTTCCCATGCCATTTCGCCGGACGTTCGCTCCGGTCATCCTGACCTTCACTCACTCGACGGAAACCTCACTTCGCCATCCCGGCTCCGTTCAGTTTCCGACGCCGCTCAATTGGCACGGGAAACGCCCCTCACCCACAATGTTCCCCGAAGAACCGAATTTTTATGGCTGCATCGACTCCCCCGCCCGGCCAGCCGCTTCCCGACCGCGGGGAGTTGGTGGAAATGCTGCTGATCCACCAGCGGAACCTCCACACCTTTCTGCTGACGCTGCTGCCGCACGAGGATGACGTCGACGACCTGCTGCAACAGGTCTGCCTGGCACTCTGGCAGAAAAAAGACAGCTATGCCCCCGACCGGCCGTTTCTGCCCTGGGCCTATGCGTTTGCCCGCAACCAGGCCCTGAAATACCTGCAGCAGCAGAGCCGTGACAAGCAGGTGGCGGTCTTTCACGGCGGGCTGCTTGAGCGGCTGGCGGTGGCGCGGGAGGCGTTTGATGCCTCGGCCGAAACCAGACGACAGGCCCTGGCTACCTGTCTGAAGCAGCTGCGGCCAGCGCAGCGACAGCTGCTGGAAGACCGCTTTGCCGGCACGCAAACCCTCAAGCAGCTTGCCGCCGCCGCCGGGGTGTCGGCCGCTTCCCTCACCATGAAGCTGCAGCGGCTGCGGCATGCGCTGCTCAAGTGCGTGCAGCACAAGCTGGCTCAGGAGGAGGCGACATGAGCGTGCCCGTTCCACCACTGACGGCCATCAGCCTGGCCGAGCCGGATGCGGAGCTTCTGACAACGATCTGCCGCGTCTGCGATGGCGAGGCGACCCGGGCCGACATGGACCGGCTGGAACAGCTGCTGGCCGACCCGGCGGCGGTCACCCTCTATCTGGCCGTTCGGGAACTCGACGCGACCCTGATCTGGAAAACCCGCTGGCGGCGGCCCTGGCAGCCGCCGCACCTGGCAGCGGCAGCTGCCGGCAGCCAAAGCAACCAGCCAACGCTTGCCGACCGGCTCGAATCAGTTTTTGATCTGGTGGCCACCGTGGTCGGGACCACCCTGCTCAGCCTGGGCCGCTGGCTTGGCAGCCGTTCCGCCGTTGCCCTGCTGCTGACCCTGACCGTCGGGCTGGGCCTGGCCGCCGCCTGGCAGGCGGGGCTGGTCGCGGAGCCGGCCCTCCGGCTGATCAAGACGGTGTTTGAGCGGCAGCCCCCGCGGCTGCCCGGCTCGGTCGCCTGCGTGACTGCCTTGCATGATGTCACCTGGGCTGTCACCGACGTCACTGCCCAGCCTGCCGAGCCACCGACGCGGTTTGCCAGCCTGTTTCCGGGCCAGTGGTTCGACCTCGAAGCCGGGTTGATTGAAATCAACTTTGATGGCGGGGCGGTCGCCCTGGTCGAAGGGCCGGCCCGGTTCAGCATCGCCGGCGCCGGGGCCTGTCGGCTGGAGCAGGGCCGGCTGACGGCGACGCTCGACAAGGCGGCCGCACGTGCCGCCGGGCTCCAGGCACGGTTTGCGGTCGAAACACCGACGGCGACGGTCACCGACCTGGGCACGTCGTTTGGCGTGGCGGTGGGGGCGGCGGGCGAGACCGACGTAAGCGTGTTTGATGGCCTGGTTGAGCTGCTGCCCCGCTCGGAAAAGGATGACGCGTTCAAGCCCGCGAAGCGGCTACGACTCTTGGCAGGTGAGTCCGCAGTGGTGGCGACCGACCGGCAGGCGCGGCGACAAGCTGCACAGGTGGACTTCATCCGCACCGTGCCGGGACGGACGGCGGTGGACCAGCAACCACCACTGCCATTCAGTTGGAAGCCAGGGGCTGCCGCCATCATCGTTGCAGAATCGTTCGCAGGGTCGGGCCCACTTCATGGCAGCACACCGGCGTCGCGGGGAGGCACTGGAACGGAGCAATGGCGGGCACCACGTGACGGCTGGCAACGTGATCCAGCGCAGGATGCCGTGACCGTCACCCAAGCGGGCTCTGCCTTTCTGCCGTTTCGTCCCCAACGCGGCTTTCTCTACCGGCTTTCGATCACCACAACCACACCGCACAACCCGCCCGCCGCGGTTGGCCTCGGATTCACACCAGCCGCCGATCCGAACCAGTTGGACATTGACTTTGCATGGTCACACGATCCGTCCACCTCCCCCAGCGGTGCCTCAGCCGTCGGGGCAGGCGGGAGTGTGACCCGCACCGTCATCCTCGACACCTCCATGGCCGAGTGGCGACTTTTTTCACTCGCAAACAATCGCCTGGTCGGCCAGTCCGTACTCCCCCGGCAGGCGCGGCAGATTCGTTACCTCACCATCGCGGTTTCAGCAAACAGCCCCATAACGTTTCATTCGCTATCACTCGCTCTTCAGAAACTCGACCGTCCAAGATGATTGATCATCAGATGAATTCGTCCTGTTTTGTTATTGTGTTTTTTCTCACCCTAGCCACTAAGAATGGAGCCTCGTCATGCAATCCTTTCCACCCCCTACCGTAACTGCCCCCAGGCCGCATCGCGGCTTCACACTCATCGAACTGCTCGTGGTGATTGCCATCATCGGCATTCTGGTCGGCCTTTTGCTGCCCGCTGTCCAGCAGGCTCGAGAAGCCTCGCGCCGGGCAACATGCAGCAATAATCTCAAGCAGATTGGGCTGGCATGTCATTCATACAACGACGTCAACAAGCATCTCCCCAAAGGGCTGCACTGCGCGGGCACTGGCAGTTCCATGAACGACTGGGGGGCACCTGGCAATCGCCGGGGCTGGGCGTGGGGCGCGTACATCCTGCCCTACCTCGAAGAGGTCGCCCTCTACGAGCGGTTGGAAGTGGAGCAGGCCGCGCTCTGGTCAGGAAAGCTGACTGCCGACACGGGCCAAATGTCATTGAATGTCTTCCGCTGCCCGTCAGATGCCGCCGAATTGATCAATCAGCGACGGGCCATCAATGGCGCCAACAGTTCCCGAGTGGCGACTTCAAACTATGTCGGCAATGCCGGCAATGCGTTTGGTTCCGCAGGAAATTTGACGAGTTGTAACTACGACATGACTCCGGCCCGCGAGGCAGCGCTGCTAACGCAGCACAGCGGCACATTGATTCTCGGAGTGGGGATCGCTTTCCGGCAGATTACCGATGGCACAAGCAAGACCCTTTTGGTCGGTGAACGTGATTCTTTTGACACCAGCCATGGTGATCATGCGGCGGCGGTGTGGGCTGGCATTGCGTGGCGTGGAGTGATGGACAATACCCACTATCGCTCGCATGTACTCACCTTTTTCCGTGAAGATACTCCGCGGATGCCTATCAATGCTGGCACACCATCGACGACCGTGACTGGTACTGGCCATGAGGCAGGTAACTCTTGGAGCAGCAAGCATCCGGGCGGAGCGCAGTTTCTGCTGGTGGATGGATCGGTCCGATTTCTTCAAGAAACCATCAGTGACGCGACACTCCACGACCTCTGCAATCGCTTTGACGGCGATGTCTTAGGGAGTGACTTCTAGCTGACTGTGGATAAAACCTGCCGCCGCAGGATGCGGCGATTGGCACCCTCAAAAACCTCCAGCATTTTCGGGTTTTGCCCGAGTGGAAAAGGGCATGGATGGCTTTTTCCACCACAGAGAACTAGGCCAGACCGGTCGCGACTTGCCGCTCGTTTGATCACCGTGCCCCGTCGGCAGCCTGAGCGGCTGCCAAATTCTTCTGGAGAACTCAATTGAATACATACTGGCAACTTCTTTTGGCCACCGGTTGCTGCCTCTTCGGACTCGCCGGCTGTTCCCATCGTCCTGCGAACTATCCCGAAACGGCTCCCGTTAGTGGGACCATCAGTTTAGACGGTAAGCCACTTGCTGAGGCGACGATCTGTTTTTCACCTACGGAAGGCCGGTCGTCTTCTGCGGTAACCGACCAGGCTGGCCACTATGAACTGCACTACGCAGGCAGAGTGACCGGAGCGATGCTCGGAACTCACCGCGTGACAATTTCAAAGGTTGTGCCGGATGAAAAGATGAAAGCCGGCCTCTCTCCTGAGGACCGGGGCTTGCTTGATGCGGGTGAGTTCAGCCTGCCCTTTGTCGAATCACTTCCGAGCAGGTACCGCGGCCTGAATTCCGAGCTATCGGCAGAGGTGAAGCCCCAGCGGAACGTTTTCGATTTCAACCTGGCCTCTAGGGAATGATCCACAGCGCCTGCCGGCAATAGCCCCTGCTTCGAAGCCCCGAAGCGCAAGCTGAGGGAAACCGCGTTTTTATCCACGAGGCGTATTCCCTCGGCTCGCGCCTCGGGCTTCCCAGAATTCGGTTCTGCTCGGTGCCACCGCTGGAGTTTTCCGGTGGGAGTGTGAGGTGGCCGACGGGGACAGGTGAGAGTCCTCTGATACCGATTCGATTGTTTCGCAGTTTTGTGACGAACGGGACTGACCGGGCGGCTGCACGCCTGGTCAGTCGCCGGCAGCGGCAACTTGGTATCAGTCGCCAGCATGCCTGCGTCCGCCGCCACTGCCTTAGCCCGCCTATCGGCGTTCGTCTGGCAGTTGAATCTGAGTTCATATCATGACGGAAAGGTCGCACCCTCTGCCCGCAGCGTTGGCAGGGGCTGCTTTCGATGTGCGCAATGGGTGCGGCTGGCGTAGAGGGTGCTGCTGACACGCCCTGGCTGTGAATAACAGCCTCTGGTGCCCTCAGGCTGTGCAAGCAATTACGGCACCAGCGGCACAAGAGTTGCGTTGCTATCCGGGCTCATAGAGCGTTCGGCACTCAGGCGGCACGCGAGGCATTTCCATGACGGTCAAAGAAAAGAAGAAAAAAGTCGCGAAGGAGCCGCGGCCGAGTGGCACTGGTGACGTGCGGGCGGAGAAGCACACGATTGCAGAAAAGGCGTACGAGAAGGAACTGGCCCGCCTCCAGGTGGAACTGGTCAAGCTCCAGGAATGGGTCAAGCACGAAGGCCTCAAGGTGGTCGTGATCTTTGAGGGCCGTGATGCTGCCGGGAAGGGGGGCGTGATCAAGCGGATCACCGAAAGCCTCAATCCGCGAATCTGCCGGGTGGTGGCCCTCGGCCGGCCGACGGAACGCGAGAAGACGAGCTGGTACTTCCAGCGGTACGTGCCGCACCTGCCCGCCGCCGGTGAAATCGTGCTGTTCGATCGCAGTTGGTACAACCGCGCCGGGGTCGAACGAGTGATGGGCTTTTGCACCGACGGCGAATACAACGAGTTCTTGCGAAGCTGCCCGGAGTTTGAACGGATGCTGGTGCGGTCGGGCATCATCCTGATCAAGTACTGGTTCTCCGTCAGCGATGAGGAGCAGGAACGCCGGTTCCAGAAACGCATGCAGGACCCGACCCGTAGCTGGAAACTCAGCCCGATGGATGTCGAGTCACGTTCCCGCTGGATCGAGTACTCAAAAGCCAAGGACAACATGTTTGCCCACACCGATATCAAGCAGGCGCCCTGGTATGTCGTAAAGGCCGACGTCAAAAAGTGTGCCCGGCTCAACTGCATCACCCACCTGCTGAGCATGATTCCCTACAAAGACCTGACCCCGACCCCACCCAACCTCCCCAAGCGACCCGATGCCGGCACCTACGTTCGCCCGCCGCTGGAAGATCAGACCTTTGTCCCAGAGCGGTGGTAACGAGCCGCCGCCAGCCGCGAGGCCAGCATGCACAAATACGTGATCATGGGGGTGCAGGGCTGCGGCAAGGGCACCCAGGCCCGGATGCTCGAGGAGGCATTCGACCTTGTCCACATCAGCGTCGGCGATATCTTTCGCTGGAACATTCAGCACCACACCAAGCTCGGCGCACAGGTCAAGCGGATCGTCGCCGCCGGCAACCTGGTGGGCGACGACATTGTCGAAGGCGTCGTCCGCCGCCGGCTCGACGAGCATGACTGGAACTACGGGTTCATCCTCGACGGCTTTCCCCGCAGCGTTGCCCAGGCGGGCTTCTTTCTCGAAAGCTACGACATCGACGCGGTGATTCACATCGACGTCCCAGACGAGGTCGTTCGCAAGCGGGTGCTCTCGCGGCGGCTCTGCCGGCAGTGCGGGCTCGACTACAACCTGATCTCCCACCGGCCGGCCAACGGAGGTTGGCAGAGGCCGGACTGGCCCGCTACACAAACAGCGTGAAGATCCAGTAGAGGCTGGCAGAGAGCAGCATCGCCACTGGCAGGGTGAGGATCCAGGCCAGGGCGATCTCGCGGACCGTCTCGGGCTGGATGCCCGACTTGTTGGCCCACATCGTGCCGGCCACGCCGGAGGAGAGGACGTGCGTGGTGCTCACCGGCAGGCCGAGGCCGTCGGCCAGGCCGATCGTGGCGGCCGCCACCAGTTCGGCCGCCCCACCCTGGGCATAGGTCAGGTGCGTCTTGCCGATCTTCTCACCGACGGTGACCACAATCCGCTTCCAGCCGACCGTGGTGCCAAGCCCCAGGCAGAGGGCCACGCCCATCACCACCCACTCGGGCACGTATTCCACCGGCTCACCGAGTTTGCCGGAGAGACTCATCAGAATCTTCCGGCGGTCTTCGGCCAGTGAGTCACCAAAATAGTGCACCAGGGTGCGTACCGAGGCCCCCAACTCAACAATGTGAGTCCGAACCTCCCACCGTTTGTCCTTATCGATGTCGTTGAAGCTCTCGACCCCGTCCAGCGCCGCCACCACATTTTTGGCGAGCGGCAGGGGGTCGAGGGTCGCCAGCACGGCGTCGGCCGTGGGATAGGGATCGACCACCTGATCGACCACGCTGCGAGGCTTGAAAAAGTCGAAGGTCGAATAGGGCTCGATCGTCGCCCCCACTGCCTCGTTCCGCGACAGTTCTCGATCCATCAGCCGCTCCACCCGGGTGGTCGCCAGGTGCTCATCCTTCAGGGCGGTCATCACCTCGACAATCTGCGGATCGGAGAGTTCCTGCTCGAGCGAGCGGGCCGCCTCGACCATCGCCTTGATGTCCTCGCCGCTGGTGTTGAGGTTGAGGGCAAAGGTCGCCGGGACGATGCCGATCAGCACCAGCATGATCAGCCCCATGCCCTTCTGGCCGTCATTGGAGCCGTGGGCGAAGCTGACGCCGGTGCAGGTGCCGATGAGCAACGCCCTGATCCAGGTCGGTGGTGGGGCATCCCCTTCTGGCGGCTCATAGAGCGCCTTCGACTTGATCAGCTTCTTGCTCAGCAGCAGCAAGCCCGCCGCCAGGCCAAAGCCGATTAATGGCGAGAACAGCAGGGCCATCATCACCTCAGACACCTTGTGCCAGTTCAGCCCCTTGAAGACCGAGCCATGCTCCAGCCAGGCATTCATCATGCCGACGCCCATGATCGAGCCGATCAGGGAATGCGAACTAGAGGCCGGCAGGCCGCGGTACCAGGTGGCAAAGTTCCAGATGATCGCCGCCAGCAGCAGGGCCAGCACCATGGCCAAGCCACGGCCCTTGTTGATGTTGACCAGCAGATCGACCGGCAGCAGGTGGACAATGCTGAAGGCGACGCCGATGCCACCGGCATGGACGCCGATGAAGTTCCAGAGGCCCGACCAGATCACCGCCGGGGTCGGCTTGAGGCTTTTGGTGTAGATCACCGTGGCGACGGCGTTGGCGGTATCATGGAAGCCGTTGATGCACTCAAAGCCGAAGGCGATGATCAGGGCTCCGATCAGCAGGAATACCTGGCCGGTGCTGAGGGTGCTGAAGGCGTCGAACAGTTCCATTGATCGCATTCCTGCGGAAAAGTATGAAGGCAGGCTGGACAAAACCGCCAAGATAGGCAGAGCCAACTCAGGCCCCTCGAAGGTACGGCCGCTCCGACCGCTGCTCAAGCACCGAACAGGCCCCGAACGAAGAACTCACAAAAGCCGCAACGACTCAAACGGCTCAAATGAACCGTTCTCGAGGAACGGTCGTAGCACTGTGAGCCTTGCGTAAGCGGAAGGGACGAGTCATGGCCAGAGGTGATCGAATTCGGGCCGAACGCCGTGTGATCGGTCGGCAAGTGGTCTATCAGCACCATGGCATCGACCTGGGGGATGGCACGGTCGTGCATGCCCGCCCGTTTCAGTTCGCACGGCTCTTTCACGGCGGCAGTGTTGTTCGCACCAGTCGGGAGGAGTTTGCCGGTGGCATTGCGATTGAGCTGCAGACGGAGCCACAGGCGGTGTTCCCGCCCGCGGAGGTCGCCGAGCGGGCGGAACTCCTTGTCGGCAGCCAGGGCTACTGCCCGGTTTTTGCCAACTGTGAGCATTTTGTGTCGTGGTGTGCGACGGGGCGGACCGAAAGCCGGCAGATTGAGATCCTGGCTGACCGGCTGCGGGGCTTCGGCACCCGGATGGCGGCAGCGGTTTCGACGCAGGCCGCCACCGCCACGGTCGGGCGGCTGGCCAGTCGCAGCCTGCTGCGGGGGTCACTGCGACTGGGCCTGCGGGCGGCGTTCCCGGCGGCCGTGGTGGCTGAGGCCGCGGCAACCGCCGCCGAATGGACCGCCCATCAGGCCGGCCGTAGCAAGCGGGACAGCCGGCGGGCCGCCGAGTCGGCGGGGCTGGCCACCTCAGCGGCAGTGTTCGCCGTGTCGGTCGTTGCCGCCGGGCCGCTGGCCATGACCGCAGCCGCCGTCGCCGGGGCCGCCACCTGGTCAGGCGGCAGCCTCGCCTCGGACTCGCTTGGCAGGCTTGCCAACACCCGGCCGTTTGCCGCCACAAACTTGAAGCCTCAGAGCTGATCACCTCCGGGGATGTCTGACAGTGAGCCGCCGTTCCAGGACATCCGCAGGGCGTTCACCACTGCGACAACGTCGATCGCCTCCTGCACCAACGCCCCGGCAGCCGGTGGCAGAAACCCCGCCGCCGCCACCAGCATGCCGACGACGCTAGCCGCCATGCCGCCCACTGCGGTCTGGAGGGCGATCGACCGCAGCCGGCTGCCGATGTGCAGCAGTTCATCGACCCGCTCAAGCGCCGACTCCATCACCACTGCGCCGGCCGCCTCGCTGGTGACATCACTGGCGGTCCCCATGGCCACCCCGACCGTCGCGGCAGCAAGCGCGGGCGCGTCGTTGATGCCGTCACCGACAAACAGCGTCGGTGCCTCAGCGGTTGCCGCCTCCACCAGCCGCAGCTTGCCCTCCGGTGAAATGCCGGCATGGACCTCGTCGATGCCGACGATCTCCGCCAGCCAGCGGACCTCACTCTCACGATCACCCGAGACCAGCATCACCCGCGAGAGGCCATGGGCCGGGGCCAGATGTGCCACGAACGGCCGGCCGGCGAGCCGGGGAGAATCGTGAAACCGCAGCAGGCCCACGGCCTGCCCGTCAGCCACCACCACACATTCAAGCCCCCCGGCCTGTTCGGGGAGCCCTGCGGCACCAGCTGGATCGACCAGCGAGAGCTTCTGCCGACTGGTAATCGTTACCTCTCGGGCTGCCGCGGCCGGCGGCAGCACCCGGCCGACCAGGCCCTTGCCCGGCTCTTCGGCCAGACTGTCAACGTCGAAGAGCGTCAGGCCCCGGTCACTCGCCGCCTCCAGCACCGCCCCGGCCAGTGGATGCTTTGAATAGGCCTCAAGGCTGGCGGCGAGGGCCAGCACCTCAGCGGCCGGCTGGTCTGAAAGTGGCACGATGTCGGTCAGCTGCGGCCGGCCATAGGTGAGCGTGCCGGTCTTGTCGAAGATGGCGGTGCGACAGCTGTCGAGCCGCTCGAGAATGGCTGGGTCACGAATAACGATGCCCCGCTTGGCCGCCAGCGAGACCGCCCCGATGATCGCCACCGGAATCCCGATCAGCAGCGGGCAGGGGGTGGCCACGACCAGCACCGCCAGAAAACGGATCGCCTCACCACTGAACCACCAGGCGGCCAGAGCGAGGGCGAGGGCCAGCGGCGTGTAGAGGCCGCCGAGTGTGTCAGCCAGCCGCCGCAGTCGCGGCCGCTGCTGCTCGCTCTCCCGCAGCACCTGCATGATCTTGGCATAGCGGCTGTCTTCACCGACGCGGTCGGCCCGGATCTCAAGCGCTGACTCGCCATTGATAGCCCCGGAAAAGACCGTCGAGCCCGCCGCCTTCCGCATCCGGTAGGGCTCACCCGTCAGATAGCTCTCATCCATGACCCCGCGGCCGGCCACCACTGTGCCATCGACCGGACAGATCTCATGCGGCAGGACGACGATGGTGTCGCCCACGGTCAGCTGAGCCAGCGGCACATCGGCAAGCCGGCCCTCCAGGCGGCGGTGGGCAACCGTCGGCATCCGCCGGGCCAGCGCGTTGAGCACATCGCCGGCCCGGCTTATGGCCCGGCTTTCAAGCGCCTCGCCACCGGAGAGCATCAGCACCACGAGCACGCCGGCGACATATTCCCCCAGCAGCAGGCTGGTCACGATCGCGACGCCGGCCAGCAGGTCCGAGCCAAAGGTACTCTGCAGCAGCTTGCCGAGCAGGTCACTCACCAGCAGCCCGCCGCCGATGATCAGCATGGCAAGCAGCGGTAGCTCAGCCACGGTGAGCGGCCGATCAGCAAACCAGCCGCCTGGATCGAACAAGCCCAGTGGCACGAGCCGGCTGCCCAGCGAAACGGTCAGCAGCCCACCCCAGACTGCCAACGCCCCGATTGCCCCACCGGCAATCAGCTCGTTGACGGGCCACGACTTTTTGGTGTGGGTGGCAGTCAGCTGTGCATCCGCGGTCGCGGATCTCCCTCGGTGATGATCTCGGCTTCCCGTGACGCCAGCCAGTGCAGCCGGTCGCGGACGGTGGCCTCGGGGGCCAGTTCGCAGGCCAGCCGCACATAGGTGGCATGGTGCCGGGCCTCAGACTCGAACAGCCCCCCGTAGAAGGCTGCCAGTTCCTCATCCTGCACATGGTCTTTCAGCAGCGAAAACCGCTCACAGCTGCGGGCCTCGATCAGCCCCGCCACCAGCAGTCGATCAACCGCCCGGTCGGGCTCCCCCTTGCGGATCAGCTCATGCAGTCGGGGCCCGTAGTGGCTCGGCGCGAGTTTGCGAAACCGGATGCCACGGCGGTCGAGCAGGTCGAGCACCAGCTGGAAGTGTTCCAACTCTTCATTGACAATTTCGGCCATCGCCCGGGCCAGCTTCGTGTTGTCGACGTAGGCGAACAGCAGATTCATCGCCACGCCGGCAGCCTTTTTCTCGCAGTGGGCGTGGTCAATCAGAATCTCTTCCAGGCCTTCATCGACCTGAGCGAACCAGCGGTCGGCGGTGGGGACTTGCAGGCTGAGCATGGGCAGGGTTCGGGTGGCAGGCTGACGGTATCGCTGTCATCATACAGCTGACACGCAGACTGGTCCTGCGGCTGTGGCAGACACCCTCCGCTCCTCGTTCCCAAAAGGCCACCGCCATGATCGCTTTCGACAAAACCGCTGACCCCGTTGGCCGGCCCGCTGACCGCAACCTGCTGGGAGAGCCGCTTCTCCCCTGCTCGACCGAGCCGCTGACCGGCTTCTTTCGGGATGGCACCTGCCGCACCTGCGCAGAAGACACCGGCTCGCACACCGTCTGTGCGGTGATGACCGAAGCCTTTCTGGAGTTCACGGTGAAGGCGGGCAACGACCTGGTGACGCCGCGGCCGGAATACAGCTTTGCGGGGCTGGTGCCGGGCGACCGCTGGTGCCTCTGTGCCGCCCGCTGGCTGGAGGCCCTTCAAGCCGGCTGTGGTCCGCCGGTGGTGCTGGAGGCGACCAGCGAAAAGGCGCTCGAAATTGTGCCATTTGAGCTGCTCAAACAGCATGCGGTGGAGACGGGGTGAAGGACGGTCACCCAAACGCACCGTTGCGACTGACCGGTCAAAACGCCGCCTGCAGCTGCAGGCGAAAGAGCACGCCGGTGACGCCGGCAACGTAGTTGGGGCCACTGTTCTCGGCGGCAGACCCATAGATCTGCGTGGCATCAAAGGTCCACTTGTAGTTGTGGGTGCCGTTGCGAAACCAGTTGACACCGCCGGCATATTCGCGACTGGGGCCATAGTCGCCATAGATCTGCGAGGTGCGGAAGTTCACCTCAAACCGCTCGGGAATCAGAAACCAGCCTGCCTCCATTCCGAAGCCGTGGTTGTAGATCACCTCGGACGGCACCACCGCCTGCTGGCCGGCATCGGGTCCGCTGTTGTATTCGCCGGCAAAATTATTCAGCTGGCGAAAATAATACTCCATGTCGAAGCTCCAGCCTCGCCACTTCCAGGCCGCATCGACCGCCCAGAGGGCCACGTCGTACTGATCAACCGTGACGCCTGGAAAAATCGCATCGGGTGTCGTCACCCGGGTGCCGTCAGCCAGCCGGATGAAGTTCTGTTCGATCCGGGCCTGGTCGATCGGTCCTGGGCCATCCTGCTCGCCGTAAGTGAAGCTGGTGCCGATCTCGAGGGCGAAGTTGTCATGGTCCTCCAGGTCGGAATAGCCGCGGCCATGGTTGCCACTGACATCCCACCAGGTCGTGGCCGAATAGACGAAGTTGTTGTCGATCTGCCCCGGCTTGGGCTGCAGGCCGGTGGTGTTGAAACCGTTACCGACCATCGCCCGGTAGTAACGGTTCTCCAGATACTCTCCCTCTGCCCAGACGCCGACCGTTCGGTCGGGACGGAAAAAGGTGCAGGCCAAGGTGCGGTCGGCCAGTCGGGTGGTGGTTGAGCCGTTGATCCACTCCCGGCTGCCCGGCACGAACGCCTTGCCGACAAAGACGTCGAGTGCATTGGAAAATTTTCGGTTCACCCAGAAGTCATGGATGATCACCCGGTCGCCGTCGTCGGTGTCAAAGTCGAAGTTGATGAAGTATTCGATACTGGGATCGAGGATGAACCCGCTGAAGCTGAGGCGGCCGCGTTCAATTTCAAAGTCGCTGCGGTTGTAGATCGGGATCGTATCGCCGGCCGAGTTGACCCAGAAGTCGCGCTGACGGGAGAAGCCGACGTAGCGAAACTGCATCCGCCCGTTCATGGTCATGGAGTAGGGATCTTTGCGGGGATCATCCGGCCGGAAGTAAAAGCCACCGTCATAGCCGAGGCCGTAAGCATCTTCTCCCGTTGAGAGGACGTCGGTGTTGCTGGGGCCAACCGCCGAGAGGCTGCCGCTGCGCTCATCGAGTACCGGGGCCGAGGCCGACCGCCGGATCATTCGGCCGAGGTCACCGGTCTCAGTGAATCGGCCGCTGAAGGTGTCGTGCTCCGCTTCCAACGTGTCGTGCTCGCTCTCCAGTTGTCTGATACGGGAGAGCAGTTCCTGCATGGTCGGCTCGGCTCCGGCTGGCACGGTGTCGGTGTTGCTAGCTCCGACTTCCGACAGGCTGCCACTTCGCTCATCGAGTGGACCGGTAGCAACCTCCTCAGCCAGTACGGAAACGGGCCGACGAGTAAGCGGTGGCAACACAGGGCCATCGGACGGGTCTGCCGCCACGGCAGGGTGGCGAATCAGCAATCCAATTCCAAGCGTCACTCAGCTGGCGAGGGACCGGCTCTGGCGCATTCAAGAAGATTTTTTCGACTGGTTGGAAAAAGGAAGCAGGAGAAACAGGTTTTTTCACGGCGAGGGATGCCAGGAAATATGCGGGTGGTATCGGTTGCGGGCTGCTGGGGGATTGAACGCTTTACGAGTTTTTTTCAGGTTCACTGGCCTCCACTGTTCCCAGTCTGCCCAGCTTCCTCATACTGGGGCCGCGGTCGGAGATGCTGCCCGGGTAGAATCTGCCATTGTTGATGACTGAACCCCGTGATTCATCACAGGAACCAGCGTTGCCATGAACACCCAATTGCTCAGAAGCGTCCCCGCCCAGCGGATCAACCGGTTGGCCCTGGGACTTGCCATCCTGCTGTTGGCGACTGGTAGCCCTGCGGCTGAGATGCTGCCGCTCTGGGATGGTCCCGCACCCCGGGCGGCGGTTGCTCCGGCTGAGCCGCAGCCATTTCTCGACATCTATCTGCCGGCTGCTGAAAAAGCCAACGGCTCGGCGGTCGTGGTCTGCCCCGGCGGTGGCTACGGCGGTCTGGCCCTCGGGCATGAGGGGCTTGAGGTGGCCCAGTGGTGTAACCAGCATGGCATTGCTGCCTTTGTGCTGCACTACCGCCTCGGCCGGCAGGGGCACCACTATCCAACGCAGCTGATTGACGTGCAGCGGGCGATTCGGCTGGTGCGATCCAAAGCCGACCAGTTCGGCATCGATCCGGCGCGGGTGGGCATCTGGGGCTTCTCCGCCGGGGGCCACCTGGCCTCGATGGCAGCAACACTGTTCAATGAACAGGCGACGCTGCCCGGCCCCGAACCAGATGCTATCGATTCCGTCAGTGCCCGGCCCGATCTGGCCGTGCTCTGCTATCCCGTCATTGCCCTCAATGCCCCGCACACCCATCGCGGCTCGCGGAAGAACCTGCTCGGGCCGGCCGACAGTGACGAGCTGGCTGAACAACTCAGCACCGACCGCCGCGTGACCGCGGAAACGCCACCCACCTTCATCTTCCAGACCGATGCCGACACCGGCGTGCCGGCCGAGAACGCGGTCAGTTTTTATCTGGCCTGCCGTCGTGCCGGCGTCCCGGCTGAGCTGCACATCTATCAGCCGGGCCGGCACGGCGTCGGTCTGGCGGCGAAGTTGCCGTCGGTTTCCAGCTGGCCCGATCGGCTGCGGGACTGGCTCCGCGATCGGGGGTTCGTCGGGACCGCCAAGTGACCAACCGGCCGTCACGGCTGGCCCGGCCACTCACTCGCCGAGGGTCAGCGCCAGCAGCTGGCTGGCGGCGGCCCGCTCCTCGCGGCTGCCCACAAACGAGACTTCGTCACCGGCCTGCAACTGCACGTCAGCCCCGGGGTTGCGGATCAGCCGGCCTCCGCGGCGGATGGCGATGATCGTGACGCCGGTCGCCGCCCGGATGCCGAGTTCGCCGATCGAGTGCCCCTCGACCACGCTGCCCGGGGGAATCTGACCGCTGCCCAGCTGATCCAGCAGGTCGGGGGTGCCGTCAGCCCGCAGGGCCAGCCGCCGGCCGCCGCCGCGGAGAAAGCCGTAGTTCTCCAGCCGCAGATCATCAACCAGGTCGTCGATGGTCTCCTCCGGTACGTCGTAGATGCCGAGCACCCGCTCAAAGATGGAAAGTGCCGTCTCAAACTCAGCCGGCACCACCACATCGGCTCCGAGCAGCCGCAGCTCATCAACCTCAGCCAGGTATTCGGTCCGAATCAGGATCTGGGCATCGGCCGCGAGGTCACGGGCCACCCGGACGCTGCGGCGGGCACTGGCCGGGTCGGAGATGGCCACCACATAGGCCCGGGCCTGAGCGATCCCGGCATGTTCCAGGATGGCGGCCCGGGTGCAGTCGCCATAGCGGATGTCGAGGCCGGCGGCCCGTTCGCGGCGGACGGTCTCGGGGTTGAGTTCGAGAATCACATGCGGCACACCGAACTCGGTGAGCGCTGTGGCCAGGTTGCGGCCGTTGACGCCAAAGCCGGCAATCACGACATGGTCGGTGAGCTCGTGGCCCGAGGGTGGCGGCGGCTCGTGAAACAGTCGGCCGAAGCGGCGGCTGCGGCCCAGCCGGTCGCAGAGCCGCGGCAGCAGACTGGTGACGACGGGCGTTGCTGCCATGGTGATCACCGCGGCGGCGAGGAAGGTCTGATAGTCGGCAGGGGCCAGCAGCCCCACCTCTTGGCCGCGGGAGCCGAGCACAAACGAGAACTCTCCCACCTGCGCAATCGTGCCGCCGGCAATCAGGCTGGTTCGTAACGGAAAGCCGATGATGACCGCCGGCAGAGCAGTGACCAACAACTTGGTCAGCACAATGCCGATGACGACCAGGCCGACCAGTCCGAGGTGGCCCGCCACGAACGAGATGTCGAGCAGCATGCCAACCGAGACAAAAAACAGACTCGCCAGCGTGTCGCGAAAGGGCAGCACCTCGGCGAAGGCCTGATGGCCGTACTCGCTTTCGGACAGGGCCAGCCCCGCCAGGAAGGCCCCCAGGGCCAGCGACAGGCCAACACGGGCCGTGATTGCCGCGGTACCCAGGCAGATCAGCACCAGCACGATCAGGAACAGTTCGCGGTTCCGCAGCCGCACCACCTCGTGCAGCACCCAGGGAATCAGTTTTCGTCCCGCCACCAGCACGGCGGCCACCACGGCGAAGCCGAGCAGCACCGCCAGCAGCGGATTGGCCACCAGCGGCTCGGTATGGCTGCCATGCGTGGCAGCCTCGCCGGCAGCCAGCGGCTCGACCCCGGCAGCTGCCGCCAGCAGCGGCACCGCTAGCATCGCCACCACCACCAGCAGGTCTTGCAGCAGCAGCACGGCGACGGCGATGCGTCCAGGTGGGGCGGCAGTCTGCCCCCGGTCGGCCAGCAGCTTCAGCACGATCGCCGTACTCGACATCGCCACCAGCAGACCGGCAAAGATCGCCTGTGGCAGTGAGCCCAGATGCCACCAGGTGGCGGCTGCCACCAGCAGCGTGGTGCCGGCGATCTGCGGCAGCCCCACCTGGGCCATCAGCGGCAGCATCACCATGAGCCGGGAGAGCGAAATCTCGAGCCCGACGGTGAACAGCAGCACCACGACACCGATTTCGGCCAGCAGTTCGACGCTCTCGACATCGTCGACCAGTGAGAGGCCGTAGGGACCGACCAGCACCCCGGAGACCAGCAGCCCGATGACGCTGGGAATCTGGGCCCGGCCAAACACGAAGACGACCACCGCCGTGACAGCAAAGACAACGAGCAGGTCGGCAAGAAACATGGCAGGCCGTGGTGAGCGGGGGAAGGTAGGCAACCAAGTGATACCCGGTCGCAGGAGAAAAATCACCGCAGCCGGCCCACGGCCGGGAACCGCTCTGGGGGCTGACGTAAGCATCTGCTACACCTCCGGCGGCGTTCTGGATTTTCTGCCCCCATCCGCTGGGCCAAGCCATGCTCTCAATCCGCCGGGCCGGCCGTTCCGCTGCCGTCTGGGTACTGCCGTGGCTGCTGCTACCGGGAGCCGCTGGACGGGCAGCCGACGATGCCGAAACACTCCGCGTCGAGACCGAGGTCTTCGATGGTGACGCGGATACCCCGCTGGCCCGCAGCCTGACGCTGTTTGCCCGCGAGGTTGCCTGGGACTTTCTGGCGGTTTCCGCGACCGACGGGAACCCACCTGTTGAACACAGTGATGATGGCTTTGGCGGTGAAATCATCCTCCATGATCCGGCCCGGGAACGGGTGGTGCTGATCGACCCCCGCCGCAACATCCGCACCACGGTCGATGCCATTCAGCTGGAGCGGCTGAGCGTGTCGTTGGCCACCTGGGCCCGGCAGTCGGATGACAAGCTGATCTGTTGGGCCGGCGGGCCGGGCTTTGGTGAAGGGGTCCAGGAGGAGGATGGCCAGCTGGAACTGGTCGGCCCCCGGGTTCGCTACCACGTCAAAACCGTCGCCGCGCCGACCCCGGACCTCGCCGACCGCTACCGACGGTTCGCCGACACCGCCGTGCTGCTGCGGGCCCTGCTGCATCCGGGGGGCGTGCCACCATTTCCACGGCTGGCGATCAATCGCGAAGTGGCGGCGGCAGACAGCCTGCCGGCGGAGGTCACCCTCGACACTGATCCCCGAGGCGGCCTCTCGGGAACACCACTGGCCGGGGTGATGCAGCGACGGTTGCGATCGGTGCATCGGATGCATCCCGCCTTGCGGTCGGACGATCTCAAGCGGATCGCCGATGCCGAAGCCTGCATGGCAGCGGCCGAAGAGGTCGATCTGGCGGCCTACACCCAGGCCGAAGCCGACTGAGCCTGCCCGCCGGTCCGCTAGGACCCGCTGGCGGCTTCCTGGGTGAGAGCCTTCAGGCAGTGGCCGGAGTGGGCAACGATGCCCCCTGTTGCTCCCCCATCCAGCCGGCACGACCCGCATCATTGCGTGCGGAATCGTCACGTCCAAGAAAGCTTGGCTGCCCGGTCGATATCACCCCTGGCGCCTATCTTGCCCAGGCCGTCAACTGCCCCCGGTCGTGGTGACGTCCACCCGCCAGAAGAACTTGACGCCTGTACAGCTCGCGGCTCTATTCATTTCACACATCCATCTACACGAACGGAGGCTGGCATGCTGGTATTGTCCCGGAAGCAGAACGAACGGATTCGGGTGGGAAATTCGGTGGTGGTGACAGTGGTGCGGGTCAACGGTGACAAGGTACGGATCGGGATTGAGGCCCCATCCGACATGAAGGTGCTGCGAGATGAGTTGGAGGTCGATGCCGGCGGTGATGTTCACCTGGAGGATGCGGGGGAGTTGCCAATCTCACGATTCTGCAGCCTCGCCGGCTGAGTCCCCGCGGCGTTGCCCGGTGGGTATCGGAGAATGACATGATGACAATGGCGGCAACTGCCCAACGGTCGGACGGCTCGGAAGAGCCCGTCCGACCGGCCGCCGGCTGGAAGGGCCGCAGCCTTTGGCTGCCGTCGGTCATCATCGGCCTGCTGCTGGCCCTGCTACTGAGTGGCTGGCTCGTGGTGGCGACACCGCCCGCCTTTTACCGGCAGGTGGTGGAGCTCGGCCCTGATGCCGAGGCCCTGGCGGGACGGTTCGTGACTGAGGCCGCAGCGGTGATTGCTGCGGCAGACCGAGAGGGACCCTGGGGGGTGGAGATGAGCCAACACGCAATCAATGCCTGGCTGGGCCATGACCTGCCGCGGAACCATCCCGAACTGCTGGACCGTGCGGCTTGGGGACGGCTCTCGCAGCCGCGGGTTGAGTTCGCCCCGAAGCTGGCCCGGATCGGCATCGAGGTGACCGCCTGGGGCGTGACGGCAGTCGCCTGGGCCGAAGTCGAGGTGAGCCTGCGGGCCGCCAACCAGTTTGCAGTGACCGTCCGCCGGGCTGGATTGGGCGGTCTGCCACTGCCCCGGGACGCGGTTCTGCGGGAATGCGGCAGGCGGTTGGCCGCAGCCGGCCTTGAAACCGAGATGCAGCGATTCCGCGATCGCAGCCTGCTGCTGGTCACCGTCCCTGAACAGCTGGCTGAGCGACCCACGGGGTCGGCACAGGGTCCCCGACAGCCCGGCCGACGCTGGCAGATTGAATCGCTGCGGCTCGATCGCGGCTCACTCACCCTGGCCGGCAGCAGCCGCACCGCCGATCGCCGCCAGGCCGCCGACAGGGCTGCCCCATGACCGGGCCTACACAGCCGCTCCTCAGCTTTCTCGGGGCGGCCGGCACCGTCTCGGGCTCGCGGCACCTACTGGAGGCGGGTCGTCAGCGGCTGCTGGTCGACTGCGGCCTGTTCCAGGGTGAAAAGCGGCTGCGGCTGAAGAACTGGCACGACTTTCCCGTGCCCCCGGCATCGATCAACGCCGTGGTGCTCACCCATGCCCACCTCGATCACTCGGGCTATCTACCCCGGCTGGTGCGGGCCGGCTTCAGAGGGCCGATCTTCGCCACGGCGCCCACCGCCGACCTGCTCGATCTGTTGCTCTACGACTCGGCCAAGTGTCAAGCGGAGGATGCCGCCTATGCCAACAAAAAAGGCTATTCACGTCACCGGCCCGCGCTGCCGCTCTATGACGAGCGAGATGTCGGCCGGGTCCTGCGGCAGCTTGAACCAGTCGAGCGGATGGCCTGGTTCGAGCCCGTGACCGGCATTCGCTGCCGCGGCCATGACGCCGGACACATGCTGGGCAGCTGCTTCTACGAGATCGAGCTGGGTGACCCGCCGGTGCGGCTGCTCTTCTCGGGCGATGTCGGCCGGTTCGACGCGCCGCTCTACCACGACCCCGCCCCACCTCCGCCCTGTGATTATCTGGTCTGCGAGAGCACCTACGGTGACCGGAACCATGCCCAGGACAATCCCCTGGAGGAACTAGCCGCCGTCGTCAATGAGGCAGTCGACCGGGGCGGCATGCTGCTGGTCGCCTCATTTGCGGTTGGTCGAGCCCAGCAACTGGTCTATCTGCTCCGAACCCTGATGGGCAGCGGGCAGATTCCACAGCTCCCGATCTGGCTCGACTCGCCGATGGCAGTGGCGGCCACCGAGGTCTTCCGTCAGCATGCCGGTGAACACGACTTTGCCGAAGCAATCGAGGCGGGTATCGTCGGCAACCTCTCACCCCGCGATGTCCAGCTCGCCCGCTCGGCGGCCGAATCAAAGGCAATCAACGCCCACGACGGCCCGGGGGTCATCATCGCCGCCAGCGGCATGATGAACGGCGGTCGGATTCTCCATCACCTCAAGCGGCGGCTGCCACTACCGGAGACGACGGTGCTGCTGGCCGGCTTTCAGGCCAAGGGCACCCGTGGCCGCAGCCTGCAGGAGGGGGCCCGCTTTCTCAAGATCCACGGCCGCGAGATTCCGGTCGCAGCCGCCGTCCGCCAGATCGACGCCTTCTCGGGACATGCTGACCGCCGCGAGATTGCCCGCTGGCTCAGCCCCCTGCCACCGCCCAGGCAGACCTTTCTGGTGCATGGCGAGCCGGCCGCCGCCCGGGGCATGGCCGATCATCTCGCCGAGATGTTTCAATGGAAGACTCATTGTCCCGCAATTGGTACGCGATTCGTCCTGGAGTGACCACCATGAGCAAACAGCCACCATCCCGCAATCCTGGCAGCAGCAATCAAGGGGGCCCGCCGTGGAGTGAAACCCACGGTGAGAGCTGCCCCACCCTGCCCAACACCATCCTCGGCAACGACGTTCCCTACGTTGCCGAAAACATCGAGGAGATTCTCCGCTCGCCCAGCTACAGCCTCGCCCAGGAAGACCGAGCGTTGCTGGAGCGGGAGGAGATGCGGGGCGTGCGGATGCTGTTGGAGTTGGGCAAGGCGGAACTCGCCTTCCAGGCCGACAACATTACTTCGACAATCATCGTCTTTGGCGGCACACAGATTGTGGAAAAGACGGCGGCGGAACGGCGGCTGGCTGAGGCCCACCGGAATCTGGCTACCAATCCGGAGGACACCGCCCTGGCTCGCGAGGTTCATCGCAGCGAGCAGCTGCTTGGCTTCTCACACTATTACGATGAGGCCCGGGAGTTTGCCCGACTGGTCTCGATCGACAACCAGTGTGAAGAGGAGCGGGCCTACGTCGTTGTCACCGGCGGTGGCCCCGGCATCATGGAGGCGGCCAACCGCGGGGCCTTCGATGTCGGCTGCAAGTCGATCGGCCTGAACATCAAGCTGCCGGCCGAGCAGCAGCCCAACCCGTTCATCACGCCCGAGCTCTGCTTTCAGTTCAAGTACTTCGCCCTGCGGAAGTTTCACTTCGTACTGCGGGCGGCCGGCGCGGTGCTGTTCCCTGGCGGCTTCGGCACGCTTGACGAAATGTTCGAGACGCTCACCCTGCGGCAGACCCACCGGATGCAGCCGATCCCGATCATTCTCTTTGGCCGTGACTACTGGTCTCGGGTGGTCGATTTTGAGTTCCTGGCCGATTCGGGGGTGATCGCCGATGACCACCTGAAGCTGTTCAGCTATGCCGAAACACCGCAGGAGGCCTGGGAGCAGATTCTCGCCTTCCAGACCGGGCAGCCGAAGGAGTAGGGCCGGTCACGCAGCCGCCTCGTCACCGCCCGGTAGCTGCAGGGTAAAGGTGCTGCCACGGCCGGGCTCGCTGTCGACAGCAATGGTGCCGCCGTGGGCCTGCACAATGTGCTTGACGATCGAGAGCCCCAGCCCCGTGCCGCCGGCCTGCCGGCTACGGCCCCTGTCAACGCGATAGAACCGTTCGAACAGCCGCGGCAGGTGTTCGGCATCGATGCCACAGCCCTCGTCGCGGACGGCGATGGTAAGCACCGGGCCGGCTACCGTGGCGTTGGCTTCGAGGCTGGCCCAGACCCGAATCGGTGTGTCACGCTCACCATACTTAATGGCATTGTCGACCAGGTTGAGCACTGCCTGCTCCAGCAGCGGCCCATTCACCTCGGCAGTGAGTCGTTCCGGGCAGTCGATTTCAATCGGCACCCCCCGCTCGGCCGCCCGGGGCAGGCAGTCGGACCGGGCCGCCAGCAGCACGTCCAGAATCAGCGTTGGTTCCAGTGGCAGAGAGCCGGCTTCCTCACTCTGCTCGATCCGCGACAGTGCCAGCAGATCCTCAATGATCGCCTCCAGCCGGTCGGCCTGACGGGCGACGATGTCGAGAAATCGGCGGGCATCCTCGGCATCCTCGACGGCTCCATCGAGCAGTGTCTCGACAAAACCCTTGATCGAGGCGATCGGGGTTTTGAGTTCGTGCGAGACATTGGCCACAAAATCCCTCCGCACCCGCTCCAGCCGCACCAGCTTCGTGACATCGTTGAGCACAATCACCGCCCCGCCCTCACCCGACGGATCCCGCAGGGCGGTACCCCGGACCCGAATCGTATGGTCGGTGGGACCGGGCAGCACAAAGTCATCTTCAACCGCATCGCGGCAGTCGATCGCTCGCAGGGCAAAGCGGCGGAGGTCGGGGTTGCGGATCACCTCCTGCAGCGGCCGGCGAACGACTGCATCGATGTCGAGCTGCAGCAGGTCGGCGGCTGCCTGATTGAGTCCGACGATTCGCTGCCGGACATCGACGGCCAGCACCCCCTCGATCATGCTGTCGAGCACCGCCTCCTGCTGGGTGTCCTGCCGGCCGATAGTCAGCCCCCGTTCCACCAGCTGGTCCCGCAGCACCGCGACCGCTGCGGCAACGGTCGCAAACTCCGCCACGTCCGACCCGGGCATGCGGACACCCGCCTCCCCATCGGCCACCTGCCGGGCGGCCCGGGCCAACTCCCGGACCGGTCGGGTGACCCGGGCGGCGATCATCCAGCCAACGACAACGGCGACGAGACCACCTGCCAGGAAGCCAAACAGCAGCCGCCGCAGGGCCCGGCTGAGATCCCGGTCGGCGGCACGGGTGTCGGCCGAAACCCGCACAATGCCCAAGCCGCCCCCCTCCGGCCCAACCGGAACGGCAACCGCCAGCACCCGACTGCCGCTGGCGGCGTCATACCGGCTGCCGCGGGCGACCCGTCCGGCACGGGCCTCGGCCAGCAGTCGCTCGGGGTCGGGCCAGCGATCAATCAAGGCACCACCCTCCGCAGCCAAGCGGACCGACCCGGCGGGACGTTCACCGTCGCGGTCGAGAAGTTCAAAGGTCATACCCGCAGGCTGGCTGAGGAGGCGAGCCAGCCGCGCGAATGCCTGCCGGTCTTCGGCATCGCGAAGTTCCGGTTGGCCACTGGCTAGTCCGGTAGCCAGGGCGATCATCTGCTGAAACTGTGTCTCGTCAGCCAGCCGGGCCAGCTGTAGGGAGGCCAGCCAGTAGCAGCCGACCATAACGGCTGCCACGGCGACCGAAAAAGTCACGAAGAGATGCCAGGCGAGCCGGGTTCTGGGCATGCGGACGGGTGCCGGCAGGAACGGGATGCGTCACGCCCGGAACCGATATCCCACGCCCCGGACGGTTTCAATGTTACTGCCGAAAGCTCCAAGCTTTTTGCGGAGGCCAGCCACCTGCACGTCGACCGACCGTTCCGTGACAGGATAATCTTCCCCTTTGACCGCGTCGACGATCTGGGTGCGGGTGTAGGCCCAACCGGGGCGTTTGGCCAGAAATTGCAGCAGCGCAAACTCTGTGTAGGTCAGCTCGACTGGCTCGCCATTGATTTTGACCTCATGCCGACCGGGGTGAATGACCAGTTCGCGAACCTCGATCGTGGTCTCCAGCTGACTGCGGATTTCGGCCTCTTTGCGGCGCAGCAGCGACTTTACCCGGGCCGCCAGCACCCGCGGGCTGAAGGGCTTGGTGATGTAGTCATCGGCTCCCCGATCGAGCCCACCGATCACGTCGGTCTCTTCACTCTTGGCGGTCAGCATGATGATTGGAATGTTGCGGGTCTTGGAGTCGCCCTTGAGCCGGCGGCAGACCTCCATGCCATCGATCCCGGGCAGCATCAGGTCAAGCACGATCAGGTCGGGCGGCTGCTTGCGAGCCGCCTTGAGGGCGTCCTCACCGGTTCCGGCGCAGGTGATCGTATGCCCTTCTTTCGAGAGCGTGTAGCGAACCAGCTCGAGCAGATCCTCTTCATCATCGACCACCAGAATGGCGTGGTTGATCTGTGATCCTTTACCGGCCGGTGACATGGTCATGGGGGGCTTCACGGTGACACCAGGTGAGAGGGTGGTCAGTGGCATGGTGGGCAGCTCCGGGGATCGTGGCAATCGGTGTTGGCGAAGGTCACTTCTCGGTTGCCAGTCACCAATCGGCTCACCACGCCTGAGGCAGAGTGTACGGCTGCCCCCATCATCCCCAGAAACATTAGGGTTCAATAAGCGACCGCCGTCTCAGCGGAGGGCTTTTGAGCCCCTCACGACAGCAGCATCTCGACATCCTCGGCGGTGAGGCCCGAGAGAATCCCGGTGTCGGCGGTGACGATTGACTCGGCCAGTTCCCGCTTCTGATCCTGCAACGCGAGAATCTTTTCCTCGACCGTGTTGCGGGCGATCAGCCGATAGGCAAACACCCGGCGGGTCTGGCCGATGCGGTGGGCCCGGTCGATCGCCTGGGCCTCAACTGCAGGATTCCACCAGGGGTCGAGGATGTAGACGTAGTCGGCAGCGGTCAGGTTGAGGCCCTGGCCGCCCGCCTTGAGGCTGACCAGAAACAGGCGGCAGTCCGGGTCTTCCTGGAACCGCTCAACCCGGCTCTGCCGGTCCGTGGTCTTCCCGTCGAGATACTCATAGACCTGGCCACGGGCATCGAGTTGCCGCCGCAGGATCGCCAAAAAGCTGGTGAACTGGCTGAAGACGAGCACCTTGTGGCCCTCGTCAAGCACTTCGCCGAGTTGCTCCAGCAGGTTGTCGAGCTTGGCCGACGGCTCGTCAATGCGGCTGGCGTCGATCAGCCCCGGATGGCAGGCCGCCTGCCGCAGCCGCAGCAGCGCTTCGAGCACGGCAATCCGGTTGCGGCCGATGCCCTGCTGGCCGATCCGGCTGGCCAGCTCCCGGCGGAAGTGGCTGCGGAGGTCGTCATACGCCTTCCGCTGCTGCTCACCCAGTTCACAGAACAAGGTCTGCTCGGTCTTCTCGGGCAGGTCAGCAAGCACCTGCGACTTGGTCCGCCGCAGCAGATAGGGCCGCACCGCCCGGGCCACCAGTTCGGCCCCGTTACCGCGGCCGCCGGCCAGGAACCGCTTCAGCCGGGTGGCAGTGCCGAGCTGACCCGGGTTGAGAAACTCAAAGATGCTCCAGAGTTCGCCAATGTGGTTTTCCACCGGGGTACCCGTCAGGGCCAACCGCTGCCGGGCCTTGAGCAACCGGCAGGCCTTGGCCGCCTGGCTGGCGGCGTTCTTGATCGCCTGAGCCTCGTCGAGCACGACATAGTCAAACTCGAGCTTGCGGTGCTGGACGATGTCCCGGCGGAGGGTGCCATAGGTGGTTAATACAAGGTCATGCTCACCGATCGAGTCGGTCGCCTCGATCCGCTCCTGCCCGGTGTAGTTGAGCAGCCGCAGCTGTGGCGCAAACCGGCGGGCCTCCTCCATCCAGTTGAAGATCAGGCTTTTGGGCACTACGACCAGCGATGGCCGCGGCGCGAGGCCGGCCGCGCGGACCACCTGCTGCCGCTGTACAAAGAGAGCGAGCACCTGGATTGTCTTGCCGAGGCCCATGTCATCAGCCAGGCAGCCACCCAGCCCAAGCCGTTCCAGAAAGGCGAGCCAGCCGAGGCCTTCCCGCTGGTAGTGCCGCAGTGTTCCGGTAAAGCCCTCCGGCTCATTCTCAGGCTCGGGACGGCCGCCGGCGGCCAGTTCGTCGCGGATTGCGGCAAAGGCATCGTCGACCTGCGACTGGGGCATGCTGGCAATCAGGGCATCGAGCAGGGCCGCCTGCATGCGGCTGTACCGCAGCCGGCCGTTCTGCTGATCGGCCAGGGCCAGCAGCGGCTCGAGCTGCTCGGCAAAGTCAGCCGGCAGGATGCCGCGTGAGCCATCCTCGAGATCGACCGCCCGGTCACCGCGGGCCAGGGCCGTGAGCAACGCCGGCATGTCGGCGACCACCCCACCGAAGTCGATCGAGCCTGACAGCTCAAACCAATCGATCCCACTGGTGACGTTCCAGGCGACACTGCCCGCAGGCCGGTAGCGGCGGCCAGCCACCTCAACCGCCCAGCCGACGGCGGCCAGTTGTGACACCGAGGCATCGAGCCGGGAGCGGGGCACCTCCACATGATGCACGACCATGTCGGCCGCCTCAGAGTCGGCAACCCGGCTGGCCCGGGCCGGGCCGAACCCAAACCGGGGCAGAGCGGCCAGGGCCGCCCGTTCGGCCGGCCGGTTCCGGCGGACGAGTCGGCGCCGGGCGGGGTCGGCGGCCCCGCCGGCGGGATCGTCCGCCGCGATCAGAATGCCGCCGTAGTCGAACCAGATGGTTCCGCCGAGTTGCACGGCCGGCCGGCCGCGACGGGCTCGGCGTCGTGGCCGACCGATCGTGGCTTCGGGATCGACTGCTGCAGCATCGGCCGCGTCGGCAGCAACCGCCGACGAATCGTCGAGGACGAGCTTGGGCTGCGGCCGGCCCGACTCGACCTGCCAGCCGGTCCAGCCCGGTAGTTCAAGCCGGGGCACGTCGGCCAGTCCGGCCAGCCGCTCGATCAGGCCGTCGATCTGGGTGCCGGCCAGTTCGATCGGCCCCCGGCGGTCGAATTGGTCCATCCAGCCCCGAATGCCCGAGGGATCTTCGTCCTCGGGTAGCGTCATCCGTTCTTCGGCGCAGGCCGGGTCAACCGCCAGCCGGGTCAGCCGATCGCCCAGCACGAGGAACCCGGCCCGGAGGATCAGCCGGGGTGCTTGCAGCGATCGTCGTTCGCTGCCCCGTACCAGCAGCCCGTTCAGGCTGGCCTTTTTGGGCCGGGCAAGTTTTTTCTTGCCGGTGGCGAGGTCATCCTCGAGACAGGCTTCAAGGCCGCTGTCGTCCTCCGGCTCGACCACCAGCGCGAACTCCCAGGGCCGGCTGGCATCCCAGACCAGCGGCACAACGGTCTCGGGGGCCCGCCGCGGTTCCGGCTGGAGCACGAGGCGACCCTGCTCACAGAGCATCGCCAGGTCACGGGCCGCCGACTGCCGACTCAGGACGAACCGGTTCATCTTCCGCCGCTCAAGCGGCCCGCCGCCGTGGTGGCCCTCGTCGGCCATCGTGCCGGCCAGGGCCGCCAGCACCTGCCGCTCATCGGCATCGAACTGATCAAAGCTGACATCGCCCGGCCCGATGGTGATCGGCTTCGGCCGGCCACACGGCTGCCCCAGTTCATCGAGCCCCATGCGGCAGGGCAGGACGACAACCACGCGCTGTTCGGCCGCCGCCGGATCGAGCAGAAACATCAGCGTGCCAGTGCTCTTGCGGAGATCACCCAGGGCGACCCCACCGGAGCGAACGGCCGGCTCAACCAACCGCCGCCGGGTCTCCAGTTCGGTCGCCCAGGCTGGCTGCCGGCTGCCGCGGTGGCTGGCTGAGCCGGCAGGCCCCACCGGGCCGGGACTGTTGAGCTTGGCACCGCGGTGACGCGAGACGGTCTTTCCTGTTGCCGGGCCGCCGGCCGCGGCGGCGTGGATGGCCGGCGTAGCGAAGCCGTTGCCCGCGGCAACGGTTGGGGGACCGTCATCTTCCTCGTCGTCGACCGGTTCGTCGTCGGGCACCACGTCGAGGGTGACGGGAGTCTGCTCGGCGATACCCGCCAACAGGCCGCGGCGGTCGATCTCCAGCAGCACAGCCGCCACCAGGGCGCAGGGCCGACCAGCCCGACCGTCGGGACTGGTGCAGCGGCTTTCGAGAATCATGCCACCGCGGCGATTGGCCGAGAGTTCCAGCAGCACCTCGTGGCTGGTACCGTCGTCAGCGGCGAGCGTGGCCTGCACCTGGCCGACGCGGGGGCAGACCACCTTCTCCGGCACGATCCGGCGGGCCCGCTTGCGGTCTTGAGGTTCAAAGAGATGAAAAAGACGTTGCTCCAGCGTGTTCATACAGAATGTGTCGGGGGCGAGCGAAAGGATGAATGCAATGGATGACTGCTCAACCGACGACGGAGCACGAAGGTGGCACCGCGCAGGCCAATCCACAGTTGTAGCGGAATCGTTGCCGCTCCGCCCAAAAAAGCTTTGCTGACCGAACCCCAAATTGGGGTCAGGTCTTGACTTTTAACTTTTGCCCAACTAGATCGAGCCGGGAATGACGCGGCCGTTGCGGCTCGATCTCAAGGATGGCACACCTTGCCAGCCACGACCGGAAACATCGTGCGATTGTCCGCGACGACCGTGAGCAATGGTGAGAGCTGCTGGGCCGCGTGGCAGTTCGCTACGGCCGGCGGGTCTTCGTATGGACCTCGCCCACTCACCATTGCCATCTGTTCCTGCGAACCCCGGATGCAAATCTCTCAGCAGGCGGGCCTGATTTGAACTCAGGCTATGCCCGTGTGTTGAAGCGTCGCCACCACCGCTCGGGATCGTCCTTTCAGGGACGCTTCAAATCCGGGTCGAGCCCGTGGTATCCGGAGCGTCGACGTCACTGCTGCTCGAGCAGCCACTCCCAGATTGGCTGATGGCGGATGATGGCGGATCGCCCCTGCCAGGTTTCTGGGCGCTCACCGCGGTCGTCATCACCGAGCAGGAGAAGATCGTCGCAGCGCAGTTCGTGCCCTGCCTTGATCAAGCCGCGAACCTCGCGGGCTCTCACCTTCGGGTCGCGGAGGTCGCTCGCCACCTGGATCAGAGTCTTCACCCGCTGCCCCTCGTGGATCACGAAATCCACCTCCGCACGGTGCGGATCCTTCCAATAGAACAGTCGGCACTCGCCACGAAGCTGCCGCCGCTGGCAGGCGATCGCAACAAGGGATTCAAGCAGCCGACCATGATTCGGGCTGGCCTGAAATCCGGCGGCCCGCACGAAGCCGTTGTCAATTGCGTAAGCCTTCTTGTTGGAGGCAGCCTGCTCCCGGGGCTTGAAGGAAAAGCGAGGCACCGTAAAGAGCACGAAAGCCTGCTCCAGGAAATTGACATACTTCTTGAGCGTGTGGCCACTGCGGCAGCCGCTGGCATGCTTCAATGACGCGAAGGAAAACTCCCCGCCGGGATTGGAGAGCAGGCATCCCGCCACGGCGTCGAGTGCCTGTGGAGCGCGGAGATGAAAGCGACTGACGATGTCTTTGTGGATCACTGCGGCGAGGAGCGTCCGCAGGTAGCCACCACCGTCGATCGCCTTGAGCACGACCTCGGGAAACCCTCCCACCTCGGCGTGTTCGCGGCACAGGGCGGCGAGTGCCGTCGAGGTTTGTGGGTCTGGCCGCCGGGCGGCGACAAACTCGGCAAACGAAAAAGGCAAGAGCGGCACCGGTCGATGCCGGCCGGTGAGGTGCGTGGCAAGTTCTGAGCTGAGCAAATGGGCGTTGCTCCCGGTGAGGATGAGCCTTCGGCCGGAGCGGTGGAGTCGATTCACCACGAGCTCCCAGTTCGGCACGTTTTGAATCTCGTCGAAGAGAAGCGTTTCTGGTTGGCTGTAGACCGCATCGATTGCCGCAACCAAGGCGTCTGTTCCTCGCGGTCCGGGGCTGTCGGGGAGATACCCAGCTCGGCCCAGCAAACGCTCGTCATCAAAATTCACGTAGCCGGCCCGGCCCGCTGCCTGTGCAGCGAGGTGGGCGGCATATACGGATTTGCCGGCCCGCCGCGGACCGAGCACCACCGTCACGCGATCATCGCCCGCCGGCAGGACGCGATCGGCGGTCATGCGGTCGATATATAGGGCCGCCAGCAGCCCCAGCCATTCCTGCCGCTGGGCGAGCAGAACCTCGGAAAACATGACAAAACGGTAGCATAAATGCATGCTTAATGCACGTTTTTTCTAAAAATCATGCATTAAAAGCGAACGTAACGCAGAGGGGCCGGGGATGCTTGGCGAGAGCGTCGCGGAAGGAAGTCCGTGTGCGGTCGGCGAGTGCCGCATCCCGCTTCCAGCGTCGCCCTCGTTCTTCAGCCAGCAGCCATATGCCAAAGTCATATGTCGCGGTGGATCCCGTTCCGCGGCCGGCAGGAGCGGCTCGAGCCGCTCCTGGAAAAAGAAGACGGCATCAGTCCGGGTCGAGCCTGTGGTTTCCGCAGCGTCGATGTCACTGCTGCTCGAGCAAGTCGCCTGCCTGCGGGGGCTCGCGCCGGCCGCCACTCGTGGAACTTCTCGTGGAATGGCCAGACGTCGGCTGCCGGCTGGCTTCCTGTGCGGATCTTGCCGCCATGAAACTTCTGGCTGTCACCCAACGCGGAACGGAGAAAGACTTTGTCGATGTCCATGTCCTGAGTCGGCGAATGCCACTCGCCCGCATGCTTGAATCCTATCAGAGGCGGTTCGGTGTGACCGACACCAGTCGCGTCCTCGCCGGGCTGTGCTTCTTCGACGATGCGGAGGCGGAGCCGATGCCGTTCATGCTCGTTCCGCTCGACTGGGAAACCGTCAAGCGTGACCTGCGCGGCATGGTTCGTGAGACGGTCAGCGAGTAGCCACAGCCACATCGACTTCGATAAGACTTACCCGCCCAGATCTTCCCGATACCGGTCACGTACGGTCGCGAGAAACGCCTTGCACCAGCCGTCGAAGCGGGCCACGCAGCGGGTGGCGTTGTCCGCAGCTGCTTCGATCCGAACGGGGTCGAGATCGAGGTCATATGCATGGCGGAAGAGATGGCGAAAGCCCTTGAGCTCACGGACATCTCGCACCGCTTCGGGAGGAAGGAATGCGGGGCGAATGCCCTTCAGGTCGAGCGTCACGCGTTCGATCAGAGTGTCGTGATTCCGGCCCGTCTTCTCCAGATGATTTTCGAACGTCTCGCAGAGCCGCTCGAAAGCCTTTTCCAGGATGTTGTAGATTCGGTTGATCTCGAAAGCTGCGGCCGCCCAGCGACTGTCGGCCGATTCGTGGAGCCGTGCGGCCAGAGTCTCAGCCGCACGCCGCATGACGCGGGCGTCCTGCTCCCAGCCGTCTTCGAGGATCTGCAGTGCTATGCGATCCATCGCTCCCCCTCGCGTTCGATGACCGGCCGCAGCCGCGTGCGATCAAGCAAGCAGCCATCGACCTCGCGTCCGACGTCGGCAGAGAGCAGGCTTTGCAGGTATTCGAGGGTCATGCCGGCGGGCAGCGACTCGAGGGCCACGTCGACATCAGACCACTTGCGAAACCGTCCGGGCTTCACGAGCGATCCAGAGACCCACACGGGCGTTCCGGGAACATGCCGGGCGAGGGCGGTGCGGACCGCAGCCCGTGTTTCGTCGGCGAGTGCCGCATCGCGTTTGCGACGTCGATCTCGTTCTTCAGCCAGCAGCCACATATCGAAATCATACGTCCCGGTGGATTCCGCTGCGCGGCCGACGGGAGCGGCTCCGGAAAATGCGGGGCCGGAATGGTACCCTGACGGGATGAGTTCTGATCCCTTGAATCCCGCTACCAGCCTCCTCGCCCGCGACCGTGTGTGGCGGGCCCAAACCCTCAGCATGAGTCCTGCGGAGCGGCTCGCCGCCATGCAGCGATTGTTGGCCCGGGCGAGAGCGCTCCTGGAGCGGAATCCCGACGGGCTCGCCCATTTTCGGGCACGTAACTTCGCGGCCCGGGCAGTCGGCCGAAAGGTCACGATGGACGCCGATGACTCCTGAGTTTCAGCTGTTCGATGTGCTCACGCGGCATGGGGTGCCATTCGTCGTAATGGGTGGCCATGCCGTCAACTTTCACGGCTTTGTTCGCGCCACCGAAGACACCGACGTGCTGTGGATCCGCTCGCCAGCTGCGGAGGAGAATTTGCTGCGGGCACTCGACGAACTCGCCGCGGAATACATCGGCAACGAGATCGACCCGGCGACGGGCATTGAACGCACGCATCGGGTCACCGCGGGGTTTGTCCGTGCGGAACGACTCATGATGCTCTGTACGAAGGCGGGTTTCCTCGATCTCTTTGACTACGTTCCCGGTTACCCCTCGGTACCGGTGAGCACCGTCTGGGAGACAGCCGTGGCGTGTGACGGCATTCGCTTTGTGTCGCTTGAGTGGCTGCGGAAACTCAAGCAGGCGGCCGGCCGGCCCAAAGATCTGCTCGACCTGGAACAGCTGCCCGCGGTAACCGAGCGGTGAAGAGAATCGCCGATATTTCAAATCAATCGGCCTGCGGCTAGCCACCGTCGGGGGTTGTATCGCTTCGCTGTGCACGCTTGCGTGGCCCCAGTTCTCGCTTCAAGAGTGCCGCATGGTCGCGGATCACGGTCGTGATCGTAGAGTTCGTGCGAGCCATCGCTGCGCTCGATGTACCGCCACTGCGCCGCCTCACATCACGTCCAGGGCCGCAGGCTTCGGAAACGTCTGGGCTCGGCGGCGACGGCCCGCTGGCATTCACACCCGTGGGATCTCGTAGCCCGCGCGGGGCGTGCGTGCCGCGAGCGCGGCGGCCTGGTCATCACCCACGATCTTCTCCGCCGCCGGATCCCATGTGATTTTCCGGCCGAGCCGGGCGGCGATCGCGGCCAGGTGGCAGGTGTTCATGGCAATGATGTGGCTGTAGACGTCGGAGACCGGCAGGCCGCCCTCGCGGATGCAGCGGTAGAAGTTCTCCTTGTGGCCCTCGAACGGCTTCCCCTTGTAGAGCGTCCGGAGTTCCGCGTCACCGAAGGCGCCCTTGTCCCAGCCCTCCTCGATCGGCGTGCCGGTAATTTTTCTGCGATTGACGAACAGCCGGCCCTTCGTGCCTTGCTTGAGAGCCCACTGCGCGATGTCGACGTGATGGGCGCCCCAGTCGGTGAACTTGCCGCCCGAATACTCGTACCACCAGCGAAACTCGTAGTGACAGCGGCGCAATTCTAGGTCGCGACCAGTATCCCGACTACTATTCGGTGTGGATGGCGGGGGGCGGTGTAAAGCCCGGCTACGTGCATGGGGCGAGCGACGCCCTCGGCTTCAAGGTGGCCCCCGACATGGCGCACATCCACGACCTGCAGGCAACGATATTCCACCCGCTGGGCTTCGATCACACGAAGCTCGCCTACCGCTTTCTAGCCCGGGCGCAGGCCCGCGAGGCACGAGCACGCGGCTCACGAGTCGCACGTGAGTCAGGCCATGCTGGCGGAAGTGCCATTGGCCGGACTATGCTTCTGTGGCCGGGCAGCATGGCGTCGAGGAGAGGGAGGCCGAGGCCAACCCCAGTGGCCCGGAGCATGGTCCGGCGGGCGAGCGGCCGCCGGCAGGCGGCGACGCGGGTGTTCAGCATGGCGAGCCCTTGGGATTGACACTGCCAATCCTAGAACCGGCCTGCTGCCGCCGCCTGTCGCAAAAACATCCACACGGCAGGCCGAGCACAGCGGCTCGACTACGGCAACGCCGCGACGTCATCTGCCCGCGGGAAAGCCCTGCTGCAGCCGCGCGGCTACTTCTGCCCCTGGCCCATCTGGAAGGCGGGCTTGCCGTCGAAGTAGTAGAGCCCCTCGGTCTTGATGAACTCGAGGCCCGACTTGCTCACCCGGTCGAGCAGGGCGACGATCTCGGCATGCGGCAGGGCCGGGCCATTCTCAGCGTCCTCCACGAGGAACCGGCACCGCCAGTGGTCGCAGAGCAGCGTCTGGGCAAAGCCCTCCGGCCAGACCGACATGCCGCGGCTGGAGATCATCCGCAGCTTCAGCCGGTCGCCGTCGCAGGCCTGCATGCCCTTGGCCACTTCGGCCGTGGTGCCGACGTGCTCGCAGAAGACATCGACCCCCACCAGCTTCCGCTCGACCTGGGGCCGGGTGTAGGGCGGATTGGTCTCGATGACGCTCTTCTGCTGGCTGTACGAGACCGCCGGCAGGGTCTCGGGCTGCTGGCCCATCCGGGCCACCACCGCCTCGGCAAACTCCTTGGTACCGACCTTCTCCTTGCTGACATCTTCTTTGTAGATGTCATAGGTATGGATGCCGTCCTCGATCGTCTTCAGCCAGGCGTTGTGGGCCCGCTCGGCCACCTCGTTCTGGCCGATGTGCAGCAGCATCATCACGGAGCCGAGGAACAGGCCGGAGGGATTGGCCAGATTCTGGCCGGCCCGCCGTGGGGCCGAGCCGTGGATCGCCTCAAACATCGCCTGCTCCGGCCCGATGTTGGCCGAACCGGCCAGGCCGACCGAACCAGCAATCTGCGCCGCCACGTCGCTGAGGATGTCGCCGTAGAGGTTCGGCATCACCACCACGTCGAAGTTCTCCGGCGTGTCGGCCAGCTTGGCGGCACCGATGTCAACGATCCAGTGCTCGTTCTCGATGTCGCCGTACTCGCCGGCGATCTCCTCGAAGATCCGATGGAACAGGCCATCGGTGATCTTCATGATGTTGTCCTTGGTGAAGCAGGTCACCTTCCGACGACCGTTCGACCGGGCATATTCGAAGGCGTACCGGACGATCCGCTCAGTCCCCTGACGGGTGATCAGCTTCAGGCACTGGGTGACGTCAACCGTCTGCTGGTGCTCAATGCCGGCGTAGAGGTCTTCCTCGTTTTCGCGGACGATCACCACGTCCATTTTGGGGTGCTTGGTGCGGACGAACGGGTGATAGGCCACACAGGGGCGGACGTTGGCGTAGAGGCCCAGGGCCTTCCGGGTGGTAACGTTGAGGCTTTTGTAGCCGCCCCCCTGCGGGGTCGTGATCGGCGCCTTGAGAAAGACCTTGGTGCGAAGGATCGACTCAAACGCCTCCGGGGCGATGCCGGCCGAATTCCCCTTGAGATACTCCTGCTCACCGATCGAAATCTCCTCGATCGCCAAGCTGGCACCCGCCTCCTTCAAAATGTGGAGGGTGGCGTCCATGATTTCGGGGCCGATGCCGTCACCCTTGGCGACGGTGATGGGAGTGGGTTGGCTCATGGCGGTGGAGTCTTTCCGGGCAAGAGAACAGGCGGGAGAAAAACGGTGGAGGGTCTCTAGCAGGCCGTTGAATAGTCCTACGCCGCACGAGGCGGCGATCGGCAACCCCGAAAACCCTTGGCGTTTGCGAGGTTGCTCAAGCAGAAAATGGCCATGGATGGCTTTTTCGCGAAGCAGACAGATTACCAGAGAAATCGGCGCCGGCGACCCGTCGCTGGCTCAGACAGCGGCCTTCACCGTGGCGATCATTTCCAGCACGTTTTCGACCGGCGTCTGGGGCAGAATGCCGTGGCCGAGGTTCATGATGTGCCCGGGCCGGCCGCCCGCCCGGGCGAGCACGTCGAGTGTCCGCTGCCGCACCACCTCAGGCGTCGTGTGCAGCACCGCCGGGTCGAGATTGCCCTGCACCGCCCGGTCGTGGCCCACCTGCTGCCAGGCGTCATCGAGGTCGATTCGCCAGTCGATACCCATGACCGTGCCGCCGGCTTCGGCGGCCAGGGGCAGCAGCGTGGGATTGCCGGCAGCAAAGTGAATCACCGGCCCCCGGTCGGCCACCGCCTCGAGCACCGCCCGGCTGTGGGGCAGCACAAATTCGCGGTAGTGCTCCGGGCCGAGGCAGCCGACCCAGCTGTCGAAGACCTGCACCGCGTCGGCGCCGGCAGCAAACTGGGCCAGCAGATAGCGGCTAATGGTGCGGGCCAGTCGGCCCATCAGCTCATGCCAGGTGTCGGGCTCGGTCAGCATCAGCCGCTTGGTCGCCAGCCAGTTGCGGCTGGTGCCCCCCTCGATCGCATACCCGAGCAGCGTGAAGGGGGCCCCGGCAAAGCCGATCACCGGCAGGGCCGGGTCAAGGCCTGCCCGGGTGGCCCGCACGGTCTCATAAACGAAGTCGAGCGGGCTGACATCTTCAAGCTCCCGGAACCGGGGCAGATCGTCAGGGCTGCGGATGGGGTTGTGGATGACCGGCCCCTCCCCTTCAGCGAACTCAAGCTGCAGGCCCATCGGCTCCAGCAGTGGCAGCAGGTCGCTGAAGATGATCGCGGCATCGACCTGCAACCGATCGACTGTCGCCAGCATCACCTCAGCAGAGAGCGTCGGCGATTTGCACAGCTCCAGAAACGTCACCTTGCTGCGAACCGCTTGATACTCCGGCAGATAGCGGCCGGCCTGCCGCATCAGCCAGACCGGGGGCCGGGGCACCGGCTCCCGCCGGCAGGCCCGCAGAAACAGCGAATCGTGGGCCGGGCTGACAGCGGCGGCGGTCTGTGAAAGCTGGGACATGGCCTCAAATATAGGCCACGATCGCCGGCCCCGCCTGCTCGTGCCCCGCCTTTCGCGGGCTACAATTGAGCATTCAGCCGATAACAGTTTCCCAACCTGTGCAAGCCGTTCAGGCCGGACTGGTTTTTGTCCATGGTCGATTTCATCTCCCGCATTTCCGTCGTCTGCTTCGCGGCCAGCTATGCCGTTGGGCTGGCCTTTGAGGCCACCCGGCTCTGGTTTCGCTCGGGGGTTCGCGGGGTGACGATGGTCGGCTTTGTCACCGCCGGACTGCTGGCCCACACGCTCTATCTGGTCTGGCGGGCGGCGACGGTCACAGCTTTGCCACTCTCCAGCGCCTTCGACTGGTACCTGCTGGCGGCCTGGGTGCTGGCCGCCGGCTCGCTCTGGATGACGCTCTCGAATCCGCGAACGCCGGTGGGGCTATTCGTGCTGCCGGTCGTGCTCGGCCTGATCGGGGCGGCAGAACTCTCCAGCCGCGAACCTTTTCCGCAAAGCCCAGCCACCCAGACCTGGGGTGCGATCCACGGCAGCTTCAACCTGCTGATGAGTGTCGCCGTGGTACTCGGCGGCCTGGCGGGTGGCATGTGGCTGATTCAGGCCGGCCGGCTGGCCCGCAAGCAGGCACCGTTGCAGGGCTTCCGGATGCCGAGCCTCGAGAAGATGTCCCTCTGGGCGTCACGGATGGTGGTGGTGGCTGCCTGGACCGGTGGCAGCGGCTTCCTTTCGGGCATTATTCTCAATACGGTCAATCGCCAGCGGGGCCTGCTTGAGATTGTCCCCTGGAACGATCCGGTGGTCCTGCGGATGGGAGCGCTGGTGACCTGGCTGGTGGCCGCGGCGGTGATCAGCCGGCTGGTCAGTCACCGCCCGGAAGGCCGCCGGGTGACAGCGATCCTGTCACTGGTCAGCCTGGCAATGCTGACGGCATCGATCCTCTGGGGCGTGCTTGGCACCACCCGGCACGGGATGCCACCCCAGCAGCCGGCTGTCGCTGCGCCGCTCGCGGGAGACGCTGCATGAGTCTCACCTTCGCCGGCGGCAGCCATCACACCGTGCCGATCGAGCTGCGTGAGCGGCTCGCCTTCTCCGCCGAGCAGGCGGCTGCCGCTCTCGACCGTTTCAGACGGGAGTTTCCCGGCAACGAGGCGGTGTTGCTGTCGACCTGCAACCGGGTGGAACTCTATGCCGCCGCCGAACAGCGGCAGGGGCCACCGCCGCCGGCCGAGTTGGCGATGTTCCTGGCGGAGTGCCGCGGCGTCGAACTGGCGGCGGTCAGCAGTGTGCTGGCCGGCGACCGCGGGCCGGCAGCGGTCAAGCATCTCTTCAGTGTGGCGGCCGGCCTCGACAGCATGGTGCTGGGTGAGCCGCAGATCGTTGCCCAGGTCAAGCAAGCCTGGCAGCTGGCCGTCGCCAGTGGTACCACCGGGCCGCTGACCGGTGAGCTGTTCCAGGCCGCCCTCCGCGCGGCCAAGCGGGTGGCCAGCGAGACCGCCCTGGGCCGCGAACGGCTTTCGATTCCGAGCGTGGCGGTGGCCGACTTTGCCGCCGGGGTCTTTGAGCGGTTCGATGACAAGCGGGTGCTGCTGGTCGGGGCGGGCAAGATGGCGGCTGAGACCCTCCGCTATTTGCGTGACGCCGGAGCCCGCGATGTGCGGGTGGTCAACCGCACTGCCGGACGGGCAGCCGAGCTGGCCCAACGGCTGGGCGGGACGGCGGGACGCTACGATAATCTGCCCGCCGAGTTGGTCGCAGCCGACCTAATCGTGAGCACGACCGGGGCGACCGAGCCGGTGGTGACCCTCGCTGCCTTTGGACAGATCGAGGCTAAGCGGCAGGGCCGGCCGCTGGTGGTGCTCGACCTGGCGGTGCCCCGCGACTTCGACTCAGCCATCGGTCAGCGGCCCGGGGTCTGGCTCTACTCGGTTGATGATCTCGGCCAGGCTTGTGAGGCCAACCGGCGTCGGCGGCAGCGGGAGCTACCGGCGGCCTGGACGATCATCGACGAAGAGACCCGGCGGTTCATGGGTGACTTGCACCACCGCTCGACGGTGCCAGTGATCGAACAACTGCGGGCTGGCTGGAACGAGTCGGGCGAGGCCGAGCTCGACCGGCTGTTCCGCAAGCTGCCCGACCTTGATGAGGCTGCCCGCGATGAGATCCGCCAGGCCTTCAGCCGCTATGCCGCCAAGATGCTCCATCCACCGCTGGCCTCACTCCGCAGCGAGAGCCATGCCGGCCCCCCCCACGGCCTGCTCGACGCCCTCCGCCGGCTGTTTAACCTGCAGGAGTAGAGCCGCTTTCGTCCACCGCAACGGCCACGGGCAGCCTGTTGGATGCGTTGATCACCAGAAATGCACAAGCCGCACAAAGCCGGCTGAGCGTTTAAGCACGGCTTCAGTCGCAGAGGCTCAGGGCCAACAGCGCGTAGCTGGTGACAAGGTTGGCGTCGCCTTCCAGCCACCGCGGGTTGTCGTTCACCCACGACCCATCAGGCTGCTGGCCGGCAATGATGGCTGCGGCCAATTCGTCGCGCCAGCGGTGCGGCTTGCCGGCGGCGTCGGTGAAGGTCTCCTGGCCAAGAGCGTCGAGGGCCTTGGCCGCCGTGTGCAGGTAGTAGTAGAGCCCCGCGTCACCCATGCCGGGGTTTTCTGTGAAGGTGTAGTGACGCTTCAGCCAGTCGGTGGCCGCCTCCACCCGCGGGTCATCCTTGGCTACCCCGGCATAGATCATGCTCTTGAGCCCCGCATAGGTCATCGAGCCATAGCTCCGCAGGCCACCGGCCGGCATCTCGCCCGCCTGACTCTCACCGCCGTTGGCCGGCGTGTAATAGAAGCCACCATCAGGGTTCTTCGCGGCAAAGGGCAGCGTGTTGTGCGGCCCCTCAAGGTTTTGGGTCCGCGAAACGAAGATCAACGCCCGCTGAATGGCCGGGTCATCCGCGCCGGCACCGGCCGACTTCAGGGCTTCAATCAGAAAGGCGGTGTTGGAAAGATCGGGCCGCTTGTGGCTGCCGTAGCCAGCGCCGCCATAGGCGGGGTCCGACGGCTGCGTGCCCTCGTTGCCATCCCATTGGATGCCGCTGACAAACCGCCGGGCTGCGGCAATCGTCTCGTCATGGCGGCCGTCGGCGTTGCAGGCCACCAACGCCATTAATGCGATCGAGGTCTCATAGTTGGCCACGGCCGAAGCGGGCCGACAGATGCCACCGTCCGGCTGCCGAAACGACAGCAGGTAGCCCAGCCCCTTGGCGACGGCTGGATGGTCAGCCGGGGTGCCCGACTCCACCAACGCGGTCACGGCCAGGGCGGTGGCAGCCGGACCGACCTGCGGAGAAAATCCACCCGCCGGGTCCTGGCCCTGCTCGATCAGAAAGGCCGACGCCTTGGTGATGGCCTTGGCCACCGCCGGCTCGGCCGCCCGGACAGGACAACTCCAGCCGGAGAGACTGATCAGGCCGCTGAGTGTCACGGCCACCACAACACTGAACCGCCGCATGAGGAACCTCCCGGTGCCTGACCACGAACAGCAGCCTCGCTCGGATTAGTCAGCTGCTGCGTCCTGCTGCTGCAAGTCTCGCGGCCCCCGGCTGACAGTCAACTGCGAAACCATCCCCGGGCCGGCGAATCCGTCACCGCTGCCGCCTCAGACTGGTGCCGATGGCAGGGCCCGCGGGTAGGGTGGCACCTCACGGGCGGGCAGTTCGATGCCGAACTCGTCCTCCCACTCAGCCCGCTCGGCATCGTCGGCATAGTAGGTCAGCCAGATCAATGAGTCGGTCACTGCCTCAGGCAGCCAGTGACCGAAATCGCGTTCGGGCGACCGGCCAACTGTGCTGCAGTCCCAGTGGAAATAGTTGTCGGGCAGGTCGACCCGCTTGACCGGTGTTGGCAGCAGTTCCCGCCGGATGAGCCGGTAGAGTTCGCGATCGGAGAGGTGGTCGGTGAAGTCGAGTACGATCCGCTGGGCGTAGAGCCGTTCGATCGTCTGCCAGAGCCGGTCCCGCAGTTGTTCGTCATCGAGCATGCAGGCAGGCGGCAGCATGAGAGGCGGGTCGAACCACCGGCCGACGGGCGTCAGCGGGGCGTGTTCCCAGGCCAGCATCGACTCGAGGTAACGGTTTTCGACCTCGGTCGGCATGCTGCGAAAGTCGATGTCACCGATCGTTTCATCGTCAAGGTAGGGCTCGATCGCATCCCGCAGCGCGGCGTTCCGCAGCAGGCAGTCGATTTCGGCAGAGCTCGGTGCGTTGGAAGATCGCATGGAGACCATCCTTCGGGGCGACAACAACCCGGAAACACCAGCGTTCGCCGATGTCCCATCCGGGTTCTCACCCGTCGACAGTACCAACGCGGCTGGGCGACGCAACGAATCAGTCGACGATTTTCCCGGGAAAAAATGGGCCTGCTTCGGCACGACCGCTACGACATGACGATTTTCCGCCGACCGTTTTGTCCCCCGTGTTTCCCCGGAATTGCCAAACGGCCCAGCAGGCCGCCCACAGCAGACCCCGGCAGAAGCCGGCAGAAGCCAGCAGAAGCCGGCAGAAGCCAGCAGAAGCCAGCAGAAGCCAGCAGAAGCCAGGAGCAAAAGTCAGGAGCAGAAGCCAAGGGCAAAAGTCAGGTGCGGAAACCAGGTGCGGAAGCGACTGGACACGAACCACCCCGGGACTCCATGGCAGTTTGGACTGCCACTCACCCGCCGCAGGCGGCCGCCTCGAGGGCGGTGATCTTCTGCAGCCGGCGTTCATGCCGGCCGCCCTCGAAGGGGGTTCCCAGCCAGATCTCGATCATCTTTTCCTGCTGCTCGGCCCCGACCATCTCGGCCGCCAGGCAGAGGACGTTGAGATCGTTGTGCCGCCGACTCATCTCGGCAGCCACTTCGTCATGGCAGGTGGCGGCCCGGACGCCCGGCACCTTGTTGGCGGCAATGGCCATGCCGACGCCGGTGCAGCACAGCAAAATGCCCCGGTCGGAGGTCCCGTTGGCCACCCGGCCCGCGACGTCAGCGGCAATGTCGGGGTAGTCGACCGAGGTCTCGTCATGGCTGCCGCAGTCGATCACCGCGTGACCCTGCCGCTCCAAAAAACCGATCAAACGCCGGCGAGCGGCGACGCCGCGGTGGTCGCTTCCGATCGCAATGTTCATTCCCTCGCACTCCCAGCCGGGGCCGACCGACGCCCTGCTGCCGTGCGAATCGGCAGCCATCGGTCACCGCTTCTTCGCGGAAATTCCCAGTGTAGCGATTCGTGACTCGAGGTGCTCACGGATTTGAGCGGCACAACGGCGGTATGTCTCGAGCGATCCGCCGATCGGATCGAGCACATCCCGCCGGCCCGGCGAGAGCGTCCAAACCCGGTCGGCCAGGTCGGGAAACTGCCCCAGAATCGCCGCTCGGTGGGCCCCCGTCATCGTCCAGATCAGGTCGGCCTGCCGCACCAATCGCTCAGTCAACGGCTGGCTTGAGTGGCGGGCCAGGTCGATGCCCTCCGCTGCTAGCACCTCGACCGCCTGATCACTGGCCGGGCTGCCACCCCAGGCAGCCAGCCCGGCACTGGCGACCTGAATACCGTGGGTTTCCACCTCCTCGGGCTGACAGCCAAGCCGTTGGGCCAGCAGGCTGCGGAAGATGGCCGCCGCCATCGGGCTGCGGCAGGTGTTACCCGTGCAGACGAACAGCACCACCAGCCGGGCCAACTGATTGAGCCGCTCGGCATCGAGGCGGCCGGCGCGGACAACTTCGAACCCCTCGCCGTCCACGGCGATGGTGGTCACCGGCCCGGCCTGCCGTGGCGGACCATCGTCGATCACCAGCGGAGGCGGCTCACAGTCGGTGAGCAGCTCAAGCAGTTCAGCCACTGTTGCCGGTGGCGCGGCGGCGTCTCCCGGCTCAGCCAGCACCACCGGCCCGGCCAAGAGCCGCAGGCAGTCGGCCAGCAACGGATGGTCGGGCGCTCGCAGCCGCAGCCGATCGGCGTCGAGCAGGCACGGCCGCACGGCAGCCGGCAACTGGCGGAGCAGGCTATCAGGATGGTTGTCTGCGACCAGCATCGCCAGCGGCCCCGGCCAGCAACGGCGGGCCAGCCGGCGGGCCAGGGGCGACAGCTCGGGCACCCAGTCGACCGCCTCATCCCCACTTTTGACCGCCACCGTCAGCCGCGGCTCACCAGTCACTGGCTGCACCAAGCCACAGGCCCGGTCGACGGCCACGGCGTCGCGGGCGGAGGCGGCAATCAGATAGCTCGATTCGGTCGGCAGCCCCACAACCTGTCCCTCAGCAACTGCCTGCACGACCCGGTGAACCACGTCGCGGGCGTCATCAGCCTGCCTGAAATCGATGATGGTCGGGGACATGCGTGGGGTCGGCAACGGCTGAAGAAGGGATGGAGCAGACCGACAGCAGGGCCTTCCTCCGTCACCCTGAACGCTATCGGAGCCTGCGTCGGCCAGTCAAGCATCGCAGTCTGGGCAACCGCCACCGCGGCGGCAGCGGGCCGGTCCGAAGCCAAATGCACCCACCACGGCTGACACGGACACTTTTCGCCTTGTGGGCAGAGGACCCGCTTGGGTATCTCTCCGCGACTTCCGTCGGCAGCGGGAGGCCTCCGCCAGCTGCCATCGCCACTGAATTATCACCCGAGTCTGCACCAGATGCCCCGCACCCACGCACGAGAGGCTTACGACGCCGGCCGCCCCCGCCCGGTGACCGGACGGGCCGTGGTCCGCCTGCTGGCTGCTGTCTGGTTGAGTCTGCTGACGCTGCCGGCCGGGAGCGGATGGGCCCAGACCGGTCCCGTCCAGCCACTGCCGAACACCGCCGGCGGCACACCGGCGACCGCGGTCGAAGAGCGGATCGTCGAGGTGCGGATCGAGGGCAACGAGACGGTCGAGATCTCAAAGCTGCCACAGCTCAACACCCGGGCCGGCCAGGATTTCGACCTGCAGGCGATCGAGGAGGATGTCCGCACCCTCCACCGCACCCGCAAGTTCATCGACGTCCATCCCAAGTACGTCCGGGTCCGCGAGGGCGTGGTGGTGATCTTCGAGGTGGTCGAGCGGCCGACGCTGAGGCATGTGAAGTTCGTCGGCAACCAGCGGGTTACCACCCGCACACTCCGCAAGAAGGCCGAGATCGATGTCGGCGATTCGATGGACTCGTACGTCGTCGAGGAAGCCCGCCGCCGGCTCGAGGGCTATTACCACGAGAAGGGCTACGAGGCGGCCCGGGTGACCACGGTCGAGGGCAACAAGCCGGGTGACAAGGGGGCGGTCTTCCTGATCGACGAGGGCCGCAGCCGCAAGTCACTCTGGACCACCTTTGTCGGCAACAGCATCGCCAGCGACGCCCGCCTGCTGACCCAGATCAAGTCAAAGCCCGGCTTCTTCTGGTTCTTAGGTGGTGACGTCGACTATGAAAAGATCGACGCCGACGTCGACACCCTGACCGCCTACTACCGCAGCCTCGGCTTCTTCCAGGCCCGGGTCGGCCGTGAGGTGCAGGTGATGCACGGTATTGGCCGTGACTGGGCACTGCTGAACTTCGTCATCAGCGAGGGCCCCCGCTACCGGGTGCGGAACGTTTCGTTCGTCGGCAACGAGCGGTTCAAGGGCGAGTTCCTCGAACGCGACCTCAAGCTGACCAGCGGCGAGTACTTCAACCAGTCGCAGATGGACATCGATCTGGGCGCGATCCGTGACATCTACGGCGGCCGTGGCTTCGTCTTCGCCGACATTCAGGCCGACCCACGGTTTCTGGAGGAACCGGGTGAACTCGATTTGGTCTACCGGATTCTCGAGGGTCAGCGGTACCGGGTCGGTCAGATCAACGTCCGCATCCGGGGCGAGAATCCGCACACCAAGCACGGCGTCATTCTGAATCGGCTGTCGTTGCGGCCGGGAGACATTCTTGACATCCGCAAGCTGCGGGCCGACGAGCGGCGGATCTCCTCCAGCGGCCTGTTCCTCAGTGACGCCGCCAAGGGGGAGGGGCCCCGAATCGTCTTCAGCAAGCCGGAGCCCACCGACGAGCTGATCGCCCGTGATCCCGACCGGCCCGGCTTCCGCGGCCAGAGCCCCGACGATGACGAGGCGGTGCTCGACCTGGTGCTTGAAGGCAGCCTAGCCCCGGCAGCCGACCCACCGTCCACCACCGCCGACACCCAGCCCGAGCGGCCAGCCGGCGAGCGATCGCCGTCCGACGCCAGCCCGGCAAAGGGCGACACGCAGCAGCGGGACGTTGCCAGCCAACCGGTCTGGCGGGGCCAGAGCCCCGGCTATCGGCAGCCGGCGGCCTACGGCTATCAGCCGCCACCGGCTGCCAACCCGGTCACGGCCAACAGCCCGCCCGCCTATGGCCAAGGCTATGCCCAGCCAGCCCAGACAGCCCAGCCGGCCGCCGCCCCCTGGGCCGGTGCCGCAGCCGCGGTCGCGGCGGGTGCGCCGGGATATGGACAGCCGCAGGCTCCGGCCGGCCCCACCCAAATGGTCGCCCAGCAGCCGATCGAACCGTTCCAGCCCGGGGCCCTGCCCCCAGCATCGGCCCCGCCAGGATTCGCCCAGCCGGGCATGGGCCAGCCCGGCATGCTGCCGCCTGGTGGCCAGCCCGGATTCCAGCCCGGCATGCCTCCACCCAACTTCGGCCAGCCGCCGGTACAGGTCTTCCCGGGCCAGGAGCCCTACGTCATCGTCGACATCGACGCCGAGGAGACCCAGACCGGCCGGCTGATGATCGGGGCGGGGGTCAATTCCAATGCCGGTCTTGTCGGCAACATCGTCGTCGACGAGCAGAACTTCGACATCACCCGGCTGCCGACCAGCTGGGATGACATCAAAAACGGCACCGCCTTCCGCGGGGCCGGCCAGCGGTTCCGGCTGGAGGCGGCCCCCGGCACGCAGCTGCAGCGGTACACCGCCACCTTCCAAGAGCCCTACCTGTTCGATACCCGGGTTGGTCTGTCGACCAGTGCCTCCTACTTCACCCGCTACTTCTACGACTGGGCCGAGGGCCGCGTCGGCGGCCGGGTGGGACTGGGCTATCAGTTCGCCTTCGCCCCCGACCTGTCAGTCAACGCCGGCTTCCGGGGTGAGAGCGTCGATGTCTTCGACCCGCGGATACCGGGCGTGCCCGACATCGACAGCATGCTGGGCATGAATTCAGCCTACGGCTTCAGTGGCGGCATCATCCATGACACCCGCGACAGCCCCTTTCTGCCGACCCAGGGCCATCTGGCCACTTTGGAGTTCGAGCAGGTGATCGGCACCTACGTCTATCCCCGCGGCGTCTTCGAGGGCCGGCAATACTTCCTGCTCAACCAGCGGCCCGACGGGTCGGGCCGGCATGTGCTGTCGGTCGGTTCGGTCCTGGGCTTTTCCGGGCCCGACACTCCCGCCTACGACAACTTTTATGCCGGTGGTTACAACACGCTACGTGGCTTCGTCTTCCGCGGGGCCAGCCCCCGGCAGGCTGGCAGTAACGGTCAGCTGGCGATCGTCGGCGGTCGGTTTCAGTGGCTCAACACCATCGAGTACCTCTTCCCGATCACGGCCGATGACTCGCTGCGGGGTGTGGTCTTCACCGACTTCGGTACGGTCGAGTCGAACGTCTCGATCAACAACATGCGAGTCTCGCCCGGCTTCGGTCTGCGGATCACCATGCCGGCCCTCGGCCCGGCCCCGATCGCCCTCGACTTCGCGGTACCGGTCTCGTACGCCGAGTTCGACAGCCAGCAGCTGTTCAGCTTCTTTGTTGGATTCGCCCGGTGATGCCGGCGGCAGGCGGCGTTGGCGGCCCGCAGCGAATCTTGGTGATCCGCAATCGCTTTATTGGCGACACGCTTCTGGCGATCCCGTTTCTCCGGAACCTGCGGCAGAACTTTCCTGAGGCGATCATCGACGTGCTGGTCGAGCCGGTCTCCGGTGACGTGCTGGCCAGCTGCCCCTATGTTGATGAGCTGATTCGCTGGAGCCGGCCGCGGACCCAGCGGCGGGCGCTCGGTGATTCAATCCGCGACCTCCGCGAGACGGCCCGCTGGCTGGCCGAGCGACGCTATGACCGGGCCTACGTGCTCAAGCGGGCTGCGGCCGGGGGCCTGCTGACCTGGCTGGCCGGCATTCCCCACCGCGTCGGCTTTGCCTGTCAGGGCCAGCAACTCTGGCTTTCCCGGGCCGCCCGGCTGAAACCGTTTGAACCCGAGGTCGAGCATTTTCTTGAGCTGCTGCGGTGCGACGGGTTCACCGTCGATGACGGCCACAACGAGAACTGGGTGGCCCCGCCGGCGGCCGCGAAGGTCGAGCAGCTGCTCACCGCCATTCCCCGATCAGGCCCGCTGATCTTTCTGGCCCCGCGGGCCGGCTCGACTGCCAAGCACTGGCCGGCGGAGCGATTTGCCGAAGTGATCACTGCGGTCACCGCACAGACCGACGCTCAGTTTGTGCTCTGCGGTGGCCCCGGCGACCTGGCAATGCACCAAGCGATCATGACCAACTGTGAGCCGGTTGCCGAGCGGGTGCATGACCTGTCGGCTGACTGCTCACTGGCCGACACAGCGGCAGTGGTTGCCCGCTGCGAGCTTTGCATCGGCGTCGACACAGGGCTGGTGCACCTCGCTGCCTCATTCGGCAAACCATGCGTCGTGATCTTCGGTTCGGAAGATCCGCACCAGTGGCATCCCTGGGGCACCCGGTATGAGCTGCTGCGGTCGGCCCGGCCGCAGCAGTCGGTCTGGCAGCGATTTGCCGCCGCAGTTCGCCAACCGCCAGCCAGACAACGCTGGCCCGCCGGCCGCGGCAATCCGCTCGACGTCTCGGTCGACGATGTCACGGCTGCCAGCCTGCGGCTGCTGGCAGACCGCGGCTGAAGCGGCTCAGCACCCCCGAGTGGCATGATCCCCGGGCCTCCCGTGCCGGAGGAAGCCAGGAGCGGAAGCGACTGGACAGGCGGCATGCCTGATGCCGTCCCACCCAAAAAAGTTAGGAGTCGGAATAAACCACCTGATGCGGCCCGCCCGCTGCCGTGC
>Ga0209986_10000174_pt1 | contig 58423 bp, 81 predicted proteins | sample BlataG_FD_183168 | JGI IMG/M metagenome (GOLD analysis project Ga0209986, IMG submission 183168) | Deep subsurface microbial communities from Black Sea to uncover new lineages of life (NeLLi) - Black_00105 metaG (SPAdes) (version 2) | ecosystem: Environmental > Aquatic > Marine > Oceanic >... | reverse complement strand
TGAGGCGCTTGTTGCCTAAGCCGATGTTGCCGTCAACGTATACCCCTTCATCGTCGGGGCCCCGGTGACCGATCGCATCGCACATCCTTTGGAGCAGTTGCTCTTGGACGGGCTGATTGTCGCGAACGTTGTATACACCGCAGATGCCGCACATGTTTATTTCCTGGGAGTCTGGCTAAAATCTATAGAAAGTGCATTCGTCATTGAGAGTAGATATTGGAACGCAGATGAACGCAGATGACGCAGATGCCGCATCGCTTACTGTTAGTTATCAGCGTGAATCAACGTTAATCTGCGTCCTATGAACCAGCAAGCCAGCGCATAGATCCTTTGCGGGAGTCATCGAATGCCCTGCGCTTGATCTCAGGCTTGGGGCCAAAGTTGAGTAACAGACCAATCTCGTAGGGTGTGGCTTTCAGGCAGTTGAGTAACTGTGCCTCGTGTTCTGACAACAATCTTTTCACAGCTTTCAACTCGACGATCACAGCGCCAGCCACCAACAAGTCAGCAAAGTACTCGCCTACCACTTCGCCGTCGTAATAGACTGTGATGCGTGCTTCTTGGATTACGTCCAGCCCCAGCTTGCGTAGTTCGATTGCCAGTGCGTTCCTGTAAACCTTTTCCAGGAAGCCATAACCAAGCGTGTTATAGACTGTGTAGAATGCCTTGATGATCAACTCTGTTATGTCAGTATGCTTGAAGCTCAAAGTGCTCCTCCGCGCAAGAGAAAAAGATCAGCGTGTATCTGCGTGTAAGCGAAGCGGCATCTGCGTCCAATTCCCCTATTGAGAAAGGCTTGTCCTGAGCCATGTCCTGAGCTTGCCGAAGGGTTGTCTAAGGGAACGGATTTTCCTTGCCTCTGATTCGTTTTATTCCAAATCCGTTGTAGTATTGTGGCCAAGGACACGGACTATCCCCACACTGGCGAAGAGGAGAAAGAAAACCCAGACCTGGGTTCTATGCCGATAAAGGGCGCCCAAATTCCCTATGGCCAGGGCATCCAACAATGTAAAAACGATGGTAAACATGAGAATAGGGGAGATTTCGGCTAGTCGTTTTCTGACGGCACTCAGCATGCCAAGCACGGTCAACGGTATCAAAGCATACCAGATGATCATCTCGGGAATGGTCATCATGCCAGAATAGCTTGTCACTCTCTCCCACGGAAAGGGGCGCAGGAGGTAGTGCATTAATGCCTCCGGCATAAAGAGCAACAGGTCCTTCCAAGAGTTAAGGGTAGGAACAGAGAGCCTCGCGGTATCCAGTGAGCCCCCCAGCCGAAAGTGGAGTGCTCCCTTAACTATCGTATTCAGTTGGTACTGCAGATGGCCGAGAATAGAGTGGGGCTGTCCTTCAGCGAACCAGGCGTTCCACACCAGCGACTTTATGGGAGACACCGCGGTTTCCTTCAGAACCAAGAAATCTAGTAGCCAAAGCGCAATCAGCCCCCCCAAGGCGAGGAGCCGCCATCTGGATGACTTCATGATCAAAGGGATGGATAAGATCAATGACGCTATCAGTACGTTAAATGTTGATAGCCGAAGCATTCGCAACATCCAGAGAGAAGATACTATGGCCAATGGATATTTCCACTTCCACCCTCTGCGTATACCATTGATGCCGAGCATGCTCAGGCAGAGAAAGAAGACTATCAAGGTGTCTCTCAGGTTCTGGGTAGACCAGAAAATTAATGAAGGGAAAAAGGCTGTTAGTACCGAGGCGATGCTGGCGACCCGCCTGCCGAAGATAGGCTTGGCAATGAAGTACATGCAGATGCTGGTTAGTATCCCGAAGAAGCAATTGACTATCTTGACCGATAAGGGACTATAACCAACTACGAAGAATATGAAGGCATTCATATTAACGTATGCATTATGGGCCAGAGACGGCTGCTGAAGTGTCTCGCCCTTCCAAAATCTGGCCAAATGCCAGCCTTGCCCTGCATATCGACCTGCATCCATCTCCGGCACAATTGGGAAATAGTGAAGAAAGACCGCGAGCAGCGCCCTTAGGCAAAATCCCAGGATAAAAAGGGCCAGCAAGAACTCCCGGTCTTGAGGCTCTGTCCTCGTCAGTATGAGCGATCCAACAAGCAACATCCCAAACAAGGCGATGATCCCGGCAACCGAGGTCTCTGGCGGAAGCCACACAGCCAGGAACCCCATAGCGGTGGCAGCAACCAGCCCTAGGGATATTTGCACTGTTGAACGACTTATCGTAAGTCGAGCCCAATAACTAATCCGCTGTGCCATTACAAAGTTTGCCTCCTAGAACCCAAGCTTTTCACATTTCAGAAAGATGGAGCAATGGGACAGAGGAGATATCACCCTCTGTCCCATCCCTTATTCCCCCTTTCCCTACTCCACCGGATCCCAGGGTGGTCGGCATTCCACTGGTACCAACAGCTATATCGTAACTCGAATAGATAGCGAAGAGCCCCAGCAGCGAACCAAGCGAGCAAATCAAGATACATTGTTGCATATTACGCTTGAGCATCCCTACTGCCAGCAGTTGTGTTCCCCATCTAAGCTAGTCAACAATGACAGAGCTCATTATCTCCAGCAACCTAGGTGCCTGCACTTTTACTGAGTACTTCTCCTCTACGGTGGCTCTGCCAGTTGCTCCCAAACGGCGACGCAATTCGTGGTCATCTAATAGTGATTCTAATTTGGTTATCCACTCTCCCTCTGTTTCCGCCAGATAGCCGTTGACCCCATCCTGCACGATCTCCTTGTTGACCCCCACTGCTGAGCAGACAGCAGGAATCCCTACTGCCATGTATTGGATCGCCTTAAGGCCGCACTTTCCTCTCGCCCAAGGATCATCTGGAAGAGGATAAAGCCCTATATCCAAACTTTGAAAGTCTTCAACTTCCCTATCCAATTGCCATGCATGGTTAATACATTCCACCCCCTGGATTTTTACAGGCTCGCTCGCTCCGACAACCTTTAACACAAAGTCATACTGCTTCGCTAATCGGCCTAGCGCAGGGAGAAGCATCTCAAGGTATCTTGTTGTTGAATGGCTGCCGATCCAACCAAGTACTGGCCTTTTAGACATCTTCTTGTCCGATAAGGGCATAAACAAATCCGTGTCAACCACCGTGGGGATGACACTAACGTTGGGATTGAATCTAACAATACAATCTCTTAAATACTCGTTGCCGGCGATCACCTGAGAACTCACTCGGATGATCTGCTCATACTTGCCAAAACATCGCAACCAATTGGCGATTTTCCCATAGGTGAGACTTTCGAAAGGGATAAAGATCGCATCGTCAAAGTCAAACACTATAGGCTTTCTTACAACACGACTTATCCACCACTCAATTATTGGCGGACCTAAAAGCATTGCTTCTCTATAGACCACAATAACATCATAATTGAATGCCTTGATGCTCTGTAATAGAGTTTTTGCTATCGAAAAGAGCATCTCTAACATTTTCCTGGTTCTCTGCTCTTTTGTGTACAGCATACGGTATAACTTGTTAGTTAAGAAAGACCTGACAGTACAATCACATCCTTTCTCTCGTAGATATCCGATATACTGCATTATCCTGTATCTTGTCCCTGCACATTCATTCGGATATGAGGATAGAAAAAGGATTTTCATTCCCCCGATGCTCCTTTCTAAAGCATCCGAGAGCAACTAAGCTTCTTGACGATGCATAGCTGGTATGCTATACCTTTTTACCCCAAGCTCTCCATCCGCCCCCAGATAAAACTCGAATATCCACCAAATGTGCTCTTTTCAACCAATCAATGACTTCCTGCTTGCCATAGCGGTTTTCTAAAGGAGCTGAAAAACGATCAAATTGATCCTGGTGCAAGACGCAGAAAGGATAATTGGCATAGACCTTAAAAGGTATCTCTTCAACCCACCTTGGAGAATTTAATGCCCTCTTCAGAACTTTGTATGGAAGGACAAAAACTAGAGAAAAAGTAGACGCTATTAAATAGGTCAGCCAGTACAAAAAGGGATATGGCAACCTAGTGGACACTCGCCTAAACAATGTAAATAGCTTGAGACCTAGCCGCTTCCATCCTGGTTCGCTTTCCAAATTCCAGTAAACATAGAAACACACATAGGCGCCTCTTTTCAGATATCTCAATAGGTTGGCCAAACCTTGTTCTGGCATTGGCAGGTGATGAAGAACTCCTAAACAATAGACGAAGTCAAACAGGTCCTCCTTGAAGGGAAGGTCATAGATATCAGCTTGAACGATATGCACATTTGGAAAAGAATACGTATTTCGATAAGCCGCATCAACTGCCTGACTAAGATCAATGCCGACTACTTCTGCTCCAAATCGTGCCGCATAATAGGCATGACGACCCTTCCCACAGCCTGCGTCTAATACAAGCTTGTCTTTGAAGAAGCTGGAATCCTGTGGACAAAAATACCAACGAAAGTTCTCTTCCCATTCAGGGATCATTTCGGAAAATTTGGCCCATTCAAAGCTGAAGCTTCTAAGGGTTCTCGTCTTCGTCTGAAACGCTAGATCTGCTTGCCCCGCTCCAAACTTTTCTAGGGACACAAAAGGAATCTTGCCTCGGTATTCTTGGAAATAACTAGGATAAGTTTCTAACAAAGTGCTCTTAAGTTCGTCTCGGAGAAGGCGCGGGACACCCCCAATCACAGGGTACCAAGCCCCGCAATCGCAAGTAAGCAGCCCTTCGACAACTTCATATATCCCTATACTAGTAGGCCGGTTCGCCTGAGTAAATACTTCGCACCTCAGCTCACCTTGGCATCGTGGGCAAACCAATATGTCTAAAGCCCTACTTAGCATGTTACCACCCCATGAAATCAAGCATACTTTGAGTCTGTGAAGTGACTGTACACCCTTTGATATCCATCAATGCCCGTCTTTCTTAGGCACAAATAGGTCAAAGCCACTTGCCTGCACCTCTCACGGATTGCATCCCTCTCTTGCAGCAGCCGTAAAGTTTTATGCAATGCTCGCTCGTATGGTTCAATATCAAAGCTATTAACAAGTGTACCAACCTTATGCTCTTTAATGAACTCTTCACTGTCCCCGATGCCACGATTAGTGATAATGGGCAAGCCGCAAGCGAGATACTCGCCCAATTTTGTTGGGGACGATGCGATCTTTGAGTATGAAGGCTTGATGAAAAATATTCCTATATCCGCCAGGTTGAGATACTGTGCTACCTCACTGGACGCAACTGTCAAGATGGTGTAACTATCGGCTGAGATGCCTTTAGCCTGAAAGATGTCAGCGATGAGGTGATGGTTGCTATGGGTCAGGACCAGAAAGTTAAGATTGAGGTGCTTCCTGAGGCCAACAGCGAAGAAGTCCACCATCTGTTCGGCCAGGTACCATCCGCCTAATGAGCCTGCATAAACCAGGACAGTCTTGCCCGTCCACCCTAGCTCCCGCCGCCGTCGCTGGCGGTACTCCTCGTTTATCGTGAACTTTTCGGTATCAACGCAGCAGGGGATGACCTCAATTGGAGTGTTGCAGCCCTGCAAAGGCGAGGAGTTTTCCAGCATTCCCTTGACCTTATGTGTCAGCACCACCACACAATCCGCAGCCTTCAGACAGGCCCTCTCCAGTAGCTTGATAGCTTTGTATTCAAAGCTATCCCTGGTGCATTGCCCAGCGTCCACGCGCTCATCGGCCCACAGCCCACGCATGTCGAAGATGAACTTGACCCCAAACAATCTCTTGACAAACAGAGCCATCAAGGCCGGGATGTAGCTGCGGGCATGAACGCACTGAATCCGCTTGACGATGACCAGGTAGGTCGAGTAGAGCAACCCCAAGAAGACATCCCACGCGGTGGCAGGCCCCGTAGGGGTCTTATGGTAGCGCAAATAATGCCAGGCGATACCCTGTTGGCTTAACTCTCTTTTCAATTGAGCCTTTTGTCGCCTCTCATCAAGGAGTGAGGCCTGCTTTTTCTCAAAGGTCAGTAGGGTAAATTCTAAACCATGCCCCGCTAGCTCACGCAGGTAGGGAAGCACCTGGCTCTGCCCCAATGGTTCCAAGGCACCATTGTAGGAGATGTAGAGAATTCCCATCGGCTCGCCCATCCTTCTAACTCGCAACAACTCGCTCGTACAGGTTTTCTAGCAATCGGATGTTGACATTTATGCTGAATTTCTCTTTCACGATCTGTCGCCCTCTAACTCTCATGGCTTGACGTCTTTCTCGATCATCAATCAAACTAAGAACGGCGTTAGCTAGTTGATCAGGCCTTTGCGGTTCAACTAAGACGCCTGATCTGCCGTCTTCGACCACCTCCGGGATTGATGTGATGTTCGAAGCAATGCAAGGCTTTCTCATGGCCATCGCTTCGAGTAAAGCCACGGGCATGCCCTCTGAGAGGCTGGGCAAAACGAAGAGGTCGCTGAGCTGCAGTATTGCAGGAACATCAAGCCGTGTCCGCAGAAACCAGATTGCCTCTCCCACACCCAGATCATGGGCCAAGTCTTGCAACTCGTTTTCCATGGGCCCCTCGCCGACCAAGAGCAGCTTACAAGAAGGCTGTTCATCTAACACCTTCGGCATGGCCATGATAAGGTACCTTTGACCCTTTTGAGGGATGAGACGACCGACGTTTACCAAGATAGCTTCTCCATGATCTAAGCCAAGTTCTCTTCGCAGTGAGATGACTTTCCCTGAATCGTCTTCACGAAAGGAACCCAGGTCGATGCCGTTGTAGATTACCTCGATACTTTCAGGTCGATATCCCAACCGCCCCACCGCAGATCGTTTGACGAACTCCGAGCAAGCGACGAACCTGTAGTTACAAACCGTGCCGGTCAAACCATCAAGGATTCTGACTAGTGTCAACTTCCAAGGTTTCAAATTCGGGTCATCTTTGAGAACTTGGGGTTCATAAGTGGGCGCATGGATGGTCGTAACTATCTTTGCATCACTGAATAGCCTTCCACAGACTCGGCCATAGATGTTGGCCCAGTAAAGTTCAGTGTGAATGACGTCAAATTGCCCCTCCTTTGTAACTGCCCGCAGGCCAAACAGGCCCCTGCGCCAATCGTATTGGCTGGACATGCCCAGCTTGTAGACGGGGATGCCAAGTCTCAGCAACTCCGGCTGGAGATCATCTCTGTCGAAGAGGAAACAGACAGCGTTGATGAAGCGACTCTTATCTATGGCTTTCAGATTATTGATTAACTGCCGCTCCGCGCCGCCGTGCCCCAGGCTCTCTATTATGTGCAATACTCTGATCTTATCAAGCATCGCTTGACCCTATACTCACCCTTGAAAAGCGAGCATGTAGATCTGATAATGTGACGAACTCTATCCCGCTGCCAGTGCAGAATTCCAAAACCCTGCGGATTCTAAGCAGAAGACGCTGGCAATCTTGCTCCGTCGTCGCATAGGGGCTGGCATTGGGAACTATCTCCATGCTGTGAAACATCATGTTTAGCACGACGTAAGCGTTTTTACGGTATCTTTCCAAATACTCTTCGATTAGCCTTGTCATCTGTTCAGCAGCGGAAAAGGAGGGCCTGAGCCATATTGGACCCAAGAATCGGTCACTTAACTTGGTGACAAAGCCCATTCTAGCCTTTTGAATTACTTTATTAACCACCTCACTCCGCCAGGGGTGTCTGACGATCGATACGGGTAGCTCCAAGACGGTGGAGTTTCCATGCCTGATCAAGTCATGTAGATCCGGAAAGTAAGGCTGTTCGGGGGCATCCGTGAAATCGACGCGCCCCGCAGGATCTTCCCAACACACATGGGGCGTGACGCTGGTGTCAACCCTATAGCCGAGCCCTTCTAGGACGCGTATTGTATTTGCTCCAGCCCCAAAGCGCCCAGCTCGGTACGACCTTGGGGCAAACCCGAATGTATCTTCAAATAGCTTTGTCAAAGTCTCTATCTTGGCAGCCTCCAGGGCTTCATCGTAGAAGCAGGCGAGCTCAGAGGTTTCGGTTCCTGCGTAATTCTCGCACATCTTTTGGGGTTCAACATAGGCCCCATGTAGATGCGTCCCCAACTCGTAGTCACCGGCCAGCGATGCCAGGGTCTCCACACATCTCGCACTTTCCAGCACCTCGGCGGAGATCAGATAGGTTGGTTTCGCCTCAAACGCCCTAAAAAGCGGCTGCAACCGCTCGGGGATTCCCTCAAGCACGGAGCGGAAAGTCAGCGGATTGGATGCTCGCCACGATGCCGAGCGGTCGCATTCCGTATCAATGGTAATGACGAAGAAGATCTTACCCATTATTGCGATGCTTGTAATCCCTTGTCCCAAGCATAACGCTAGAGACCCTTAGATATGGCTATAAAATTCGGCGCCTGACCTCGTTTCGCCAGGCTCTCGCTTTCAGGAAAAGCCAATGTAGGCGTGGGCTGAGTACTAGATCGTGTTCTCTCACAAAATCAACTCGCTTCTTGGAGAAACCCCCTTTAAAGATTGACGCGCCACGTTTCGGGTCATTTGGTGACAGCTCATCCAAGCTTATCCAACCACCTAGGTCATAGATCTCACAGCCCACTGATTTGGCCCATTGCATGGCTTGCCACTGCAAGCTATGCCCAAGGGGGAGCTTTGGAAACTTCCTGATAGACGCTCCCCATGTGTACCATGCCTGTTTCTTAAACTTCAAGATAATGGCGCCAGCGACAGGTTTGCCATGGTAAGAGGCCAGAACCAGCGCACCGCCGCTCCTATCCTGCAGCCAAGTTTCCCATAAAGCCCTAAGCGACCGGAAATACAAAGGGGGCAGCCCCTTCCCTTTGCACATCGCCTTGTGGATGTCGTAGAAAGCTTGGAAATCCTCGTCCTTCTGGCCAAAGTGGATCTCTCCCCCCATCTTTTGAAACTTCACTATTTCGTGACGGGTGGTTTGTCTAAAGGTGCTAAAGATGTCCTCCAGGCTAGGTTGGAGGTCGATTTGAAGGGTACTGGAGTGAAAGCTCTCCTCATTACTGGGCCTAAACCCTGCCTCTTGCAAAACTTCTTCGACTTTTTCTCCACCTGGAAACTTCCAATAGGGATTTACTTTGCACGATATAGCACCCTGTGACTTCAGGAGTCCAATTAAAGCCTCTAAGCCCTTTATGAACACTCCGATATCGGAGAAAACAGGACCGCGTGGGATGATAAAGGTGGATCTCCTTGTCAGCGGTATCTCCCGTCTCGAGAGTGAAGCAACTATCTTAAGAGCACCATCATCGGAGCCCCAGAGATAAAGGGGTTGGCGGCCCGTCTTGCTCCATATTTCCCCCGAAGCGACATCTTGGAAGGGGTGAGCGGTGGGTTGACTTTCCAAAAACTGACGCCACTTATACTGTTCTTCTTTAGTCAAGGTTGATTTAAGGCTATATCGAAGCATGTTTTGATCCGATCATTTCCTAGAAGGCTGGCCGAAAACCCCACCTGGTAGATTGCTCGTGGGAGGCGAGTCCGCCACGGAGCCGGTTCTGTGCCCAACAGTGGGGCGGCCGGCCACTTGTAACTCCGCGTAGGGCCTCTTGTGGGCGATCATCCCATGAACTGCTACAATACGGTACTTTTCGGCCGGACTTCTAGAGGATATACACAGGTACATCCCTCGGGAAGCTGAAAATGGCAACTTGGAGATCCAACGATCGATCGGTACGGTCCAAAGCCCCAGCCGGTGTAGTCTCGGCACGTCGACCAAGCCGGTGATGCCGATTTCAACAAACCCGACCTCACGTAGCATTTTCTCTATCTCATCACGAGCGAAGGCGTAGCGATACAAGCCATGGTGAAAGTGCCCTTCTTTGCTCTCCCTTATCGCACCGCCCCACCTATAGACCGTGAAAACAACGTACCGCCTCTTTTCAAAACTCGTCTAAATTCCCTCAGAACCGCGATTCGTTTCGCCTGTGAGGGGATGTGCTGGATAACCTGCACCGACACGATCTTATCGAGGCTTTCATCCGCCAGACCCAGGTTGGTCAAGTTACCCACGACACTAGTAGCGTTAGTGATCATCCCATCTTGGAGCTTCCAGGAAAGGACTTGGACGCTTCGAGGCGAGTAGTCTACCCCGATGACCTGCTTGACCATCGGTGCTACTCTTACCAGCACCCGCCCAGTTCCGCAGCCAGCATCGAACACGACGTCCGTTTGCTGGAGGTTCAACAACGACATGACACCTAAAAGTTCAACCTCATTCCACCAGAGACCCTTGCTTGCACACCAATCATCGTAGAAATCAGCTTCTCTATCTCTTATCTCGATTTCCTTAAATTCGTCCGCCCCAAGCGTTACTGCTGTTCGTGTTGATTGCTGCGCCATCATCGGACTCGGGATGGAATCCCATATTCTGGAACTAGGCGTCCACGGCGTAACTGAGATCCGCCCCCACCACGACGCCCCCGTATTTCAGCACGATCTCCGTGAACCGCCCCATGCCACAGCCAACGTCCAGAACCAGTTTGCCCGCCAGACCTTCGAGCGGGAAGTCCAGGCTTTTTGCTGGAATCTCTCTTCTGATTCCGTAGTGCCGTTGGCGCTGTCCAACTGGGTTGTGCGGTGTCTGTTCCATTCAAAGCTGAAGGAGTCCACATATTCATCCGTCGAAATGAAACGGGGTACGAAATCCTGGAGCCGGTATTGATGATCAGCAGCGCAGGTCAGGAGCCCTGCCCGGACTTCACCATCTTGTAGCTGCTCTTCATTCAGGCCTAAGACAGCCCGGCAGATCCGACAAGCCAACCAACTCAGAACTTCGGGTTTCATTTCCAATCTGTATCCCCGCAGTCCGTCAAGAGTCACTCATGAACGCCGGTGCCAGGAAGAGAATCCGAACCTCGGCTGAGGCTATCTGACGCCCAGTGCGCCAGCAGGATGTCACGATGAGAAGTTTCTCTCATCATGAAGCGACGCAATAGCTTGCGAGAACCCCTCTTCCCGCACCTTCCTGAAGGCAGCGACCTCCTCGCCATACCAGCCTGCCCGACGTTCAAGTTGTCTCCTCAACAATTCGAAAGCGCGGATCAATCGCGAAACGCAGGCGGGTTTATAGGGCACAAAGTATCTCTGATAAACCTGGTTACGTTCCCTGACAAATCGCAGGCGCAGGGGGGTGGGTACCGGAAGCGTAAAATCGTACGACTTTGCCTGGCTATGCTCACGATACCTACCCATGAACGCTGGCAAGTGCCGGATCTTGGCAACCCGCTGCATGCGGCACCATAGATCAAGGTCGAACACGAACTCCAGGCTCTCATCGAGACCTCCAACTTCGTAAAAGAGGTCTCTGCGGAAGAATACAGTCTCTTGAGGTATGGCCATGTATGCCCTGAACAAGTAGAGCCTGAACGAGCCTCCGATTAGATGACCCAGAACGTTGCTCTTGGCGTCAATCATCGTACGATCTCCATAGACCATCCCCACGTCAGGATACCGCATCAGACTGTAAACAGCCAGGCTAACCGCGGAAGGTTCAAGCAGGTCATCCGAGTTCAGCCACGCAAAAATTGACCCTGTCGCCTGCTCAAATCCCTTGTTGATAGCATGAGCTTGCCCCCAATCCGGCTCGCTCACCCAAAACGCCAGCCGATCCTCGTACTTGCGAATGATGTCCACACTGCCGTCTGTCGAGCCGCCGTCAATGATGATATACTCCAGGTTGGGATAATCCTGGTTAAGAACAGACAGGATTGTCTTTTGCAGAAACTGCCCCTGGTTGTAAGATGGCGTGACGATGCCCACCCGCGGCCAGGAAGCCACCTGCCCTGCCTGCCCTGAGCAAGGCCAAAGGGAGCCTGTCGAAGGGTCAGGCATGGTATCCGGAAGTTGTGGGCTTTCCTCCGTCCAGGGCCAGCCGGTCTTGTCCTGCGGAGGGGGTGGGAGTTCACTCAGGGTTGGGCAGCGCATAAAGATCCCTCCTGCTCAGGCTTCTATCTACGTTGCCAGGTCTCCAAGATTTCTCGGTACCAGCCAGTATACTCGTCCACCTGCCGGTTCAGGCCGAAGCGCCTTTTAGCGTCCTCCGCCGCGTTGCGCCCCAACCGCATCCGCACGGCATCGCCGGTCAGGAGCGTGATAATGGCCTCAGCCATCTCCTCCACATCCCCTGGCGGCGCAAAAAAGCCGGTGATGCCATCCTCCACTTGCTCCGGGATACCCCCAGCGCCGTGCCGCGGCCTCCTAGCAAAGTACTTCAATCCTTAGCAAGCCACCGCGACAGCCATAGCATTCCAGGTGCTTTCATCCGGCTCCTTCTCGAAGTCGGGAAAGCCCCCCAAGCGGAGCAAGTGAAAACCAGATACCTCCAGGAAAAGCTCTAGCTCCCTGGGAAAGAAGAAACGCACGGGATGGCTCTCCTCAACCTCAGCGACAATATCACGTCCATTCATATGCCACACGTGAAAATTCACAGTGCAAATATGGCGACGAAGATCCAATTCCCCGGACGATGTGCGCAAGATAGTGTTACTGCCGCTGTGAATGATCCGAACACGATCGCCTGGACGCTGACTCAGCACTGCCGGCCCATACCATATGTCCGCAATCAACAGGCACTCGGCCGAAGGTGGGGGCGAGCAGCCCTCAAAGCAGCCAGGACATCGGCATTTTCTGTTTGATACCCCAGCACGGCAAACATGATCAGGACTGCGTCGAAAGTCTGGCCGAGGTCCACTTGCCGAACGTCACCTTGGTGGAAAGCAATTGAAAGCCGTTGTCGTTTCGCTTTAGAGCGGGCAATGCCCAGCATATCCTCAGAGCGGTCCACACCGACAACGCTGTAACCTCGGGCTGCCAAAAGGAGGGCATGGTTGCCGGTCCCGCAACCCAGGTCCAGAATGGTCTTCACGCGCTGGGAAGCATACTGTTGAAAAACTCGCTCCAATAAGTCACATTCGGCTGCGTAGTCTTTATCCTGATAAAGGAGATCGTACGTATGGGCATAGGTTGGCCCGAAGACAGTGTTCATGCGTGAAGCACCTCCCGAACAGCCTCACACACTGTTTCCAGCTGTGCTTCGGTTAAAGCGAGACCCGACGGCAGGTAAAGCCCTTGTCTTGCAATTCGCTCGGCCACTGGATAGCGCTCATTCTGGAAGAGCCCCCGCCGATGGAACACCGGCTGCTCGTGCATCCCTAAGAAGAAGGGGCGGGTATCCACCCCTTGCTCAGCCAGCCGGCGAGCAAACTCGGCGGCATCCATCCCAGTCTCCTCGGAAAGCACCACCCCGTACATCCAGTAGACGCTCCGCGCCCAGGGTTCCTCCGTCGGCAGTTGCAGGCCGGGGAGCCCCTGCAGGCAGTGGGTGTATTCTCGGCCTATCCAGCGTTTCTTGGCGACGATCTCGTCCATGCGCTCTAATTGCGCTAAGCCAAGCGCCGCCTGCAGGTTCGTCAGGCGGAAGTTGTAGCCCAGTTCCTCGTGATAGAATCGGCGTTTGGGCAGGAAGCAAAGATTGCGCAGGGAGCGCGTCCTTTCCGCCAGGGCGGGGTCATCGGTGAGGATCATCCCCCCTTCGCCGGTGGTAATGAGCTTGTTAGCATAGAAACTGAAGCAACTCAAGGTGCCAAAGCTCCCGCACCGTCGCCACATCGGATTGGGGCCATGCCGGCCAGATAAGTATTCCGCACCATGCGCCTCGGCGGCATCCTCGATGATGGCCAGCCCATGCTTACCCGCCAAATCCAGAAGCGGGTCCCTGTCCACCGGGTGGCCATAGATGTGGACCGGCATGAAGGCTTTTGTGCGCGGCGTGATCTTGTCGGCGACCTGGTTGACATCCATGGTCCAGGTCTTTGGGTCGCTATCCACCAGCACCGGGAGACCACCGTTGTAGACGACAGCCAATGCGCAGGAGATAATGGTGAAGGTGGGTATGATGACCTCATCGCCCGGCTCTAGATCCAAGCAGGCTACAGCCAGTTGCAGGGCCACGGTGCCGTTGCTAACAGCAACCCCATAGCGCCTTCCGCAGTAGGAGGCCCAACGTTCCTCAAACTGGCTGACGAATTGCCCTGCCGAAGAGACCCAGCCCGTGCGGACGCACTCGGTGACGTATTCCAGTTCTCGTTTACCGAATAGCGGTTCGTTGACTGGTATCATTCAGAACCTCTCCTTCTGCTCCACGCCCGGATAAGGCCCCTGCTTCACCTCAAGCAGAACTGTATCCTCCAGCATCCGGAAACCGTGCCCGCCGCCGACCATGATCATGATATCGCCCGTCCGTAGCTCTCGGGTCGCCACCAGTTGCCGCTCGTCGTTGTAGATGTCAATCTCGTAATGGCCCTTATGCACGACTAAGACCTCGGCGGTGCCCATGATATGTCGCTTGAGGGGGAGATGAATATGGCGGGGGATCTCATGCCCTGCTGGATGGACGATGTAGCCGACCTGGAGGCTGAACTTCGGCGGAGTCAGGAAAGCGGTCTGCTCCGGGTTGAACTCTGCCTGAACGATGTAACAGAGTGGTCGCCCGTTCCAAGTGATGCGTTCAATCAATTCCATGTAAAAACCTCCTCAGGTGCTATGGAGAGCGTTCGATAGAGCATAAACGGGACATTTTCCTTCACGCACACGCTCGTTCGCTTCCTGAATGATATGGGCCAGCCGGCGGCGAAAGTCCTCCGGCGTGTAACGGGCCAGCCTTTGGCGTCCGCGCTCAACCAATGCTCGACGCAGAGCCTCATCCGTCCATAGCCGATAGATGCCCTCGGCGATGGCCTCCACCGAGCGGGGATCCACCAGTAGGCCAGCATCGCCCACCTGCTCCCGAACGCCCCGAATGTCCGAGGTGAGCACTGGACAGTCGAGCGCCCAGGCTTCTAATATGGGGATGTTCGTAGGGCCAAAGAACGTGGGCATGACCAAGCCCACGGCCTCGGCGTACAGCCCCGACATATCTTCATCAGGCACGTAGCCCAGGTACTGGACTTGATGGGCCACTCCGAGCCGATGGGCCAGAGTCATCACCTCCTGAAAGGTCCGCTCCCGAATCTCGCCAGTATAAAAGCCGCAAAAGACGACATGAATCTCATCCCCGCCTTCCTTTTTCAGCAGGCTCAATGCCCGCACGATGCGGGCGTGGTTTTTGTGAGGCCAAAACTGGGCAGGATAAAACAGATAACGCTCCGGCAAACGATAGGCCTGTCGCACCCGAACGCGCCCGCTCTCTGGAACATCTACCGAAAGATAATTGGCAGGCAAAAAGGGCAGCACCTTAACCCGGTCTGAAGTCACCCCGTAGGGCCCATAGAATTTGAGAATGTCTTCCTTGCCAACTTCCGAGTCTGCCAGGATCAAAGTGGCATATCGGGTTCCGTTGCGGAATAAGTACTCTCGCCGCTCCCATCCCCCGTTAGCAGAGACTTCCGGGAATTCCGGCTGGAGCCGGTGCTGGAGGTCATGCACTGCTATCACATAGGGTAACCCTGCTTCGAACGACAGCGTGGTCGGCGCCGGGAACAGCATGAACTCTACGCCAAAGCGGTGGAACCAATTGCCCAACTGTGGGCGCTTTCGAACGAGGTCAGGATTCGGGAAGCCCTGTTTAGACACTCCTGATAGCCGCGCCCTTATCTGCCGGCGCACCGAGCAGTAGGCTTGAAGCAAGGCGCCCTCACCCAGTAGCTTCCGCAAAAACGCCTTCCCACGACCCCACAAACCGCCCGAGAGCGGCACAATTTGCATTGAGTCGCGAACGATCGCTGACAATTGCGAATATTGGGGTTCCTCCGCAAAGACGACCGCATCATCCACAACCCCTTGCTCTCGCAACTCGCCCAAGGCTTGAATCATTACAAGGCTGTATTGGTAGATTCCTCCACCTGCCGGGTTCAGGCTGAGCACAATGCCAATGCGCATGGTTAACTCGTCTCCTTCGATCTGAACATTCACTTTACTATCCGAACGCAAACAATTGCACGAGCTGCAACAGCACGGTCGGGTTCCACAGGCAAAGGACTTGGCCATTGATTGCGGGGCCGGTTAATCCACTCCACATACTCACACTCAGCACAATCCTCCGCATTAGCCATGTTCCAGCCCTCGGCAGTGTAGCGATAGAAGGTCTCGGTCACCTCGCTCGCCTTACCGAACGTTCCACTACGCGAGACAGTAACTTCCTGTCAAACTGCTGAAACGTGCCGAAGTGACGATAGATACCGAACGGCACAGTCAGAAACAGTGACCCGCCGGGCTTCAGCACCCGGCGCAACTCCTGCATAGCAAAGACGAAATCTTCCGGACGCTGCTCGCGGTGGGCGTCCCTATGCGTGTAAGCCGTGTTGTCACAGCCGATGTGCTCCAGTGTGGAGAGGCAGGCGGTGGTGTCGTAATAGGCATCACTAACGGGAATGTCCCGCAGGTCGTGGAACAGATAGGAGATTCCTCGCTGCTAGAAACAATTCGCTTCCGGTGCCAGGGTTAGAATGTGCATCACCTTGCGCTGAAAGACAGGGTGATCCAATATGAAATCGTGGTTGAGTGTCGACCCCGCATCGAGCAGAACTTCCGGTCCATCGTGTAAATGTGCTAGCAGCCAGGGATATTCGATGCATCGTTCGTCAACGCCAACACCGTAGCCAGGTGGTAAGGGTTCACCGCAGCGAAAGAGCCCCAGCAGGGTCTCATCCCTCAAGGCCCGCATGATGAGTTGCTTCTTGTAGATGTCGTAACCTGGCGACCAGGGAACTCTCCCGCCGTGCAGATAGCGCTGCAATGCTTTATTATCATTTTTGTTTCTCACCCACCTGATAGTGTCAACGACTATCGGTGGCAAGAGGCGTTTTGCAATCTGTTTGAGGCTCATGGACCCGCCTACTTGCTACGAATATATCTCTCGAAAAACAAATGACCGCACAATTCTTCGCTAAAGGTATTTGCGGACAATGTCCACCAACTCCTCCATTCGTTGATGATAAGTATGCTCCCGAAGCGTCCTTTCTTGCCCCGCACGGGCAATGACCTCACGCTCCTCATCGTGTTCCAGGTAGTATTGGATCAACTCGGCACATTCTTCGGGAGTGCGATAAGCCACAACCTCTTTGCCAGGGTCGAACATCTCGTGCAGGTTCTCTTTCCAGTCGGTAATAAGCAGGGTGCCAACTCCTGTTGCCTCATACAGGCGACAGTTGTTAGCATAGGGAGCAATATCCCCGTGATGATTGAGAGTGATCTTTGATTTGCGAAGTATCTGATACATCGCACGCCCCCATGCTTGACCCACATAGCACTTTCGGATAGGCGAAGCAGGAGATAGGTGGTCAATCCCTGCACCCCATATTCTTATTTGGGGAAATCGAGCACAAAGAGCTTCTAACCATGTTACTCTGCTGCTATGGACGCTATGGAAACTGCCAATGAATGCAACATCAAAAGTTCTCTCCTCATCTTCCAGACAGGATAATACTCTTGGTTCAAATCCCAACCTATTTAACTCAGCAGGTATGCCCTTTCGCCGAAAGTATTCAATCGTTGGCGGGAATGAAGAAACAACAAGGTCGTAGCAACGGAAATCCTCGGCATCAGATACGCGAGTTGCTGCATGCTGCCCCACCAGCAGCCGCACATAAGGTTTCATCTCTTTCAGAAATTGGCTGCTGATGCCATTCATCACTTGGTTGAGCAGGACATCTGGCCTGTGGTGCTTGATCTGCGCGGCCAGAATATCGTAGAACCAGGTTGGCTTGGTATCCAGCGAGGACAGCACCGGGCGAACAAGGGGCTTCAGGTGTCGCAGTGGCGTTTTGGCTGCCATACGCCGGACACGATGTAAGACCGTTCTGGCACGCTGCTCCACTGGTGTCGGTTCCTCGATACGGATGCCGTGTTCCCGCGCCCACGCCTTTTGCATGAACTCGCTGTTAGCGTGGATGTCCCACGCCTCATGCCCCAACTTGCGCAGGCTGCTGGAGTAAAAATCTGCCACGCCGAACAGGCTCTCGCTGCGCACCCGCATTTGCTCCTCACAGGGCTGCTTTTCCAGCCCTGGGTGCTGGGCGTAGAGCCAGCGCAGGAACTCAGGGTAGTCGGTGTTAAGGATGAGAAACTTCATGTCATACCTTCCATCACAGCTTGCCAGTAAAGTTCACTTAACTCCTGAATGTCATATTTAGGTATAACAGGTGGGTTGTTCATAAGCTCACTCAAATCATGGACTCTTACGATACTTTGCATGTCTGCTAGATAGGCATCCAGGATCTGGCGCAGGCTGGACGGTAGCTCAAACATTGGGTAGAGCACGTAGGCAGGAATCCCGTAATACGCCGCCACTTTGCACGCTGTAGATTTAATCGAGATGACCTTGCTATAGCTGTTGCGAATGCATAGCTCTTCGAATGGAATATCAGCGGGCATTAGCTCAAACCCTTCCAGAAAGGGGTTAAGCCTCTCGAGGTCTGTCAAGCCTGCTCTCGGCCTAAATAACAGACGATATCCTGAGAATTTCTGACGGAGAAAATCGAAGACGTACTCATAGAGTGTCTGCTCTTTACTGTTCCAGCCCTCGTATAGAGGAGTGCGCTCTCCTATGAGGACTATAGCAAGTTCGTGCCTTGGGATGTCTCCCTGTCCAAGTCCATAATAATGCCTGAGGGCTACAAACGGTGGAGACAATCGAAACTCATTCTCGCCCTGCTCGTGCCCCCAGTCGGATATGCAAATCGTACGGTCGTACGGATCCTGTCTGAACCAATGGGCGGAAGTATGCGCTGTATCTTGATGCCAGCGATACTCCATAGTTGAAATGCCGAATGCGCGATTAAACAAGTTCGCATAAAGTGAATGCAGCGGTTTTTTGACTTGACAGAGGTGATCGCAATTGTGATCCGCCATACGTAAGGCGACAAGGCGTACGTGCCCCTTTAAATGGCGGCACAAGACATTAGCGAAATACTCACGAAACGAGTTAATGCACATGACGTTAGCATCTAGGTCAAGTTGACGGAGTTTATACCAAAACCTTAAGCTGTTGGCGATGTCTGACACTGGCTTACCGGAAATCCCAGGGAAATTTACAGTTTGTATATCCGTGTACAAATGCAATAGTTCGGGATTCAGTCTCGTAGCAATCTTGGGCTTTGTTAATAGCTGCAGACGTACTTCTGGCCTAACTCGCTTGAGGAGGTATCCTACAGAAGAAAGATAGTAGAGCTCGAAGATCGTGTTAACTACCATCAAAACTCTCATGACTTCTCTAACCTCCCTTGCAGGAAGCATTCGGCTAACAAGAAGTCGTATGAGGTGTCAATATCGAGAGATTCTGGCCATCCCATAATGTAAGGTAACACTTTGTCACCGTACAAGGACACGGTTCGTTCCAGAACCATACGACGCGTTACCAACACTGCAGGTCCATTCCTTGCGTAGACCTTGGGCTTATCCTGGCGCCTGAGCACGCGAAACCCTTCTCCGGGCAGATAAGGCACAAGTTGCCCGCTCTCAATCTTCAACACTGACAACGGGTTATACTGGTGAGGGACCTCTACGACGCTGACAACGGAGTCGACATCGCTCGCTAAAAGCAGGCCGATAGCTTCGTCAATATGCTCTGCTTTGCGCAAAGGTGAGGTCGGTTGCAAAAGGACAACCAAGGCCGGCTCATAGCCTTGCTCGCGCTTTAACCATAAGAGAGCATGTCGAACCACATCTATCATAGGCGTATCATCCTGCGCTAGTTCAGTAGGACGCAGGAAAGGAGCCCCCACACCCCATTCACGACCTACAGCGGCGATTTCGGGATCATCCGTCGAAAGAACAATGCGTGTTATTCGCTTACTTGCTCGAGCCGCTTCACATGTATAAGCGATGAGAGGCTTTCCCGCTAAAGGAACGATATTCTTGCGCGGCACGCTTTTGGAGCCACCTCGGGCCGGGATCAATCCCAGGATTTCCATCTTTCAGTAAGTGATTCGTTTTTGAATCTGAACCGAACAGCGACAGAGAATATTGGCGATGCGCTCGCCAGCGTGGCCATCGCCGTAGATGGGATCTGAAAGGTAGCGTGCATTGCATAACTGTCGCTGGATCGCATCCAGGATCTGCTCCCGATCGTAGTCAACATCAATCACATTTCTGCCCCGCTCCCGCCCCATCTGACGTGTACCGATATTGACGCCTGGCACGCCGAGAAAGGCCGCCTCTCGGATTGCCGCACTCGAGTTGCCGACCATGCAGGCGCAACGCATCATCAGGCGCGCGTACGTCTCAATTGGGAAGTTCTTGTAGAAGCGGATGTAGTCATGCCGATAGTGCTCGCGGAACTTACGCATGCCCCGAGCGACATCTTCGGAGCCAGCGTCCACATTGGGCCAGAGCATGACAGTGGGTATTTTCAATTGGTGAAGGGCCAGCAAGGTTTCGGTGATCTGACGTTCGCCCTGACCGTACTCGGTGGTCACCGGATGCTGAGCCACAAGCAGGAAGGGCTCGTCCAGGTTCGCTGCACCACCCACACCCTCATACTCCAACCAGGCTCGCTCCGGCAATTGACCATCGTTCTGGGCAATCTCAGCCACCAAGTCAATGCGGGGACAGCCCACCGCGTGGACTGTCTCCGGATCTTCCCCCATGCGGATGATCCTTTCAGCCGCTTGCTGGTTGGCGGGGAAGTGGATGTGAGCCAGTTTGGTCACGGCATGGCGGATGCTTTCGTCAATGGTTCCTGTGACTTCACCGCCCATAGTGTGTGCCAACGGAATGTTCATGTAGGCAGCAGCAATGGCCGTAGCCATGGTCTCGAAACGATCACCGACGGTGATCACGATGTCCGGCTTAAGCGTCTCGAAAATCGTAGGTAGTTCCAACAACCCCAGACCTGTAGACTTGGCCATGGTCAACGGCGTCTCGCCTTCAATGATCATGTGTACCTTTGCATCGGGCCGAAACCCGTCGGCTTCTACAATCTGAACCACCTCGCCAAAGCGATCCAGCAGTGCCGAGGCACCAACGACCACCTGCAACTCCAGGCCTGGATGTTCCTGAATAGCACGCATGGCGGATTTGATGCTGCTGTAGTTGGCACGGGAACTAACAACCACACATATTTTTCGCATCAATTGCCTCCCTTCTGATGCGCAATAAACCCGATGGCCTCGCTAACCCCACACTCTTTCAGGATTGAACGGTACTCAGCGTCGACTCGCTTAATCCACTCGTTGAGTCGCTTGCGAGTGCTTGCTGGTACGCTTTCATCCTGAACCAGCAGTGGCGTCGACATGGCGATCTCAGCAGAGGATTGAGGCTTGCCGGTTAGAATCCAATGCAAATGGTTCACAAAACCATACCTCTGGACAGGCAGGATGTCTCCCTCAAAGCCTGCCTTAGCCATGAGGAGTTCTAATGTAGATGGTGAGAAGTCAAACAGATGCGGCTCACGATACCAGAAGTCGGGATAAGGCTCGATCTTGTATACGGACAGCAAGGCATCGTCAACATTTGGAACTTCAACGTATAAGGAGCCAGAGGGTTTCAGGTAGCGACGTATCGTCTTAAGGAAAGCCAGTGGATCAGCCACGTGTTCAAGAGTGTGAAACACGGTTATAAGGTCAAAGTAGCCCTCTAGAACATCGGTCTCCTCTATCGGTGTCATGTATATGCGAAAACCTAGTCTTTCGCGCCCAAATCGAGCATTTGCGTGATTGTACTCAATGCCGACAACTTCGCCAACAAAGGGCTTGATAACGTAAAGAAAATGACCCGTCGAACACCCCACATCTAGAACGACAGCATTCTGATCAGGTATATAGGGTCTGAGACGTTCAACCCGCTCAGCTTGAAAGGGAAGGTAGATATCAAAGAGAGTCTGCGAGTCCACAGGTTCACTAACTCTTGGCGAATGTTCTTTTCGGTACTTCTCAGCGTAGTAATCTTGCAAATCCTTGTCGAGTGGCTCAAGGTAGCTGAGTCCGCAAGAGAGACAAAGTAACACATTTCTCTTTATGCCATGACGTAGATGATCGTGTATAATCTCTAACTTATTGGACCCACATAAGTAGCACTTCATGCTTTCCCTTCATCGAGTAAATCATCTTTTCGAATCAGCATATCCTTCGGAATTTGGCACCGCGCACGCTTGCCCACTATCTCACCGAACCGCTTCGCTGGGATACCAGTCCCTGGCTTCTTGATGCCAATCATCATTTCGGTGATAACCGTCCCTTGGGAAATGTGCACCAACGATACGACACTCTTCTCGAACGTTTCCTTCATCACTGCAAAGCGGGAGACATCGTCCTTATCCACTTTTGATGATAGCATGGTCTTGATGGCACGAATGCCTCGCACCAAGTCAGCCAGCTCCTCCGGCTCCAGCGAATGGGGTGCATCACTGCCGTACATGCGGCGGCTCAAAGTGAAGTGTTTCTCGATAACCGTCGCTCCGAGCGTTACAGCGGCGAACGCTGCATAGTTGGTCAAGGTGTGGTCCGAGAGGCCCACAGGCAATCCATAGCGCTCACGCATCTGTAACATGACTTTCAACCCAACTTGCTCGTAAGGACAGGGGTATTTGGATGTACATTGCAGCACGGTCAGCCGATCATGGTACTTGAGGATCGTGTTCACAGCCTCATCCATTTCGGCCCACGAACTCATACCTGACGAGAGCAGCACCGGCTTTCGGGTTTGGGCAATCATCTCCAGCATCGGCAGATTAGTAACTTCACCTGAGGGAATCTTGTATTGCTCAACGCCAATCTCTTCCAGTAATTCTACTGCTTCGACGGAGAAGGGAGACGACAGAAAAATCAAGCCTTGGCCTTCAGCATGAGCTTTCAACTCGATCCATTGTGCTTTGGTGAACGCTGTCCGCTTGAAATAATCAAAGCGCGGCTCCCCCTTGAAGTAAGGCGGCATTGGTGCGTCGGGCAGCGTTTCCGCTCCAGCAATGTGGGTCTGAAACTTGACGACATCCACACCACATTCGGCGGCTGCATCAATCAAACACCTGGCATTGCCAAAGCTGCCGTCGTGCGTGGAACCGATTTCGGCGACGATCAAGGTTTGCATAGCACTGTTCTCGATTCTAGCTTGTCACTTGCCCCTCATACTATGGTAAGAGAATCCTCTCATCAAAATCCTCTGGAAGCAATATTGAGTACTTATGATTCACATAGACAGCATCTGCGTAGTCACATTTTGTCAGCGAGAAATCTGCAGCCAGTCCACTTGCCCCCTGATCGTTTTCGTCTCTATCAGTATCATCAACGATGCAGACACCATTCGAGGACAGCAATTCACCATAAACTTCCAAGGCGGAAAGTGAAAAGCGTTCCCCCCCCGAAGGGCCATCAATAACGACCAATTCCGGCTTGCTGCGCCACCACACATAGCGCGATAGCGCAGCATGATTCATCCCTTCACCATTAGGAACACATACGAAAGCTACATTTGAAGTATGCTTAAGCAATCCGTGGGTAGTCGCAAGCCATTTCATGTTTTCATCAAAGGTGATCAGAAAGCCATCATGCCCCGATAAGGCATTAGCGATTACAACAGTAGACAATCCACTCCCGAACTCGACAACCAAGTTCGGTCTTATTGTCTTGCATATTAATTCGATCTTCACCAATAGCGAAAGCGCCATTGCGAATCCAAAGTTCGCAAAGAAGCCATCCAGAATCACCGGGTCAAGCTCCGGGAAATAAGTACGTGCTTGGGCAATCTGTTTCTGTCGCTTGCGCAGTCTGGCACCTCTGAGCTTGTTAATCATTGGGGTCCTACCACGATAGTCCTCGAGGCACTCATTTGTTCTTATCCAACGGATAGATTCCATACAACTGAATGATGCTGCCCGGCTCGCTCTTTAGCACGAACTCGTCCACCACCGAGTTAGAGGCGAAGGAATAGCGAATCACCCGGGTAGCTAATTTGCGTGGCTTCCGCCGAATCCATCGTGTGAAGCCTACGGACTTGCTCGACCGGAACTTCGTGAAACCTACAAACATCCCGCTCTCGTCCATAGATAGGCCTCTGCACCATCCCAAGGCTTTGTCCTCTTCATAGCACTTGTTCAAGTCATATGATCGTGTTCGCTCCCACGTCCCGACCCAAAATGCCTCGACAAACCCCTTGACAATCGTCAGATAGAATTCTCCGTTGAAGACAAAACCATCGTGGGGCATTCCCGGCAAGTCTTCAATCAGCACACGGCCATCCAGCGTACGTACCGATTCGGACTTGGCGCTAGTAATTAGTACCTCAGCGTCTACCTTGACAACATTATTGATATGATGTTGGCGTGGGATCGTACGCTTATCAATATCAAACAATCTGTAATCGGTCTGGGGAGCAAAGCTTCCAAATCTTTCCTTGTCCGCCGTTTTGAAACGTTCTATAAGCTTCTGATCATGTGAGTAGTGCTCGACGTATTCTAAGCCGGTCGAACAAATCCAAATGCCCTCTTCGTCAACGAAAACGTCATGAAGATCGTTAAATGTAGGTTGCGAGAGTTTGGTGATGACAGACCAGGTTTCTATGTCGATTGCCAGCACCTCATTGAAGGTGCAGACATAAAACAGCCCATTATAGAACGTGCCACCTCGGAAAGAGTTTGAGGGAATCTCGGGAAAATCAGTCGAATGATAGTTATATGTGTCTACTATCTGCTTTGACTTCCAATCAAGAATAGCCAAGTGGGGATTGTGTCTCTGATACTCACCTAGAGTCAACAGTAAATACACGTCGCTGTGCTCCCCAACAGTGCAGATGTTAGAAAGAAGAAGCCACGGGTTCCAGTTCTGGTTCTACTTGCCATACTTGCTTCAGCACTACAATGCCATCTTGTACATCCAATGTCCTGCCGGTGTCGAAAAAATCACCTGCCGTGATCTCAAGTATGCCGGCTTTGATTACCCAATCAGCGATGATGCCATTCAGTGTGATACAAAAAGAGAAATGATACCGCCCAGCTACGAGCGGTAACTGCGGAACCTTACACATGATTCTGCCCTTGGGAGGAATCTCCTCGAAAAAGAACCCAGACATCTCGTTCTGAAGTAGAGATACCCTTTGGCCCAAGATACTATCAATGGGAAAGCCCACCCGGACGTTTTTATGAGCTTTACGCGTGGATGACTCATAAGCAAGCTCAAACACTGCAGTTTCACCTACGCGAAAGGATTTAACCTCCTCACCCATCCCATTACGCAAAGTGATGCTCTGGACGCGCAACTCGCCGCTACCTTTGCGGTCACGCCTATCGACCAGCAATACCTTAGAGTCACTCTCGGCCATCTCCAGATAGCTGCTAACGACATCAGAAGTATCTCCATAGCGAACAATGCGGCCGAGATCAAGAAGAACTGCCCTCTCACACAAGTGACTAATGGCAGCCATGTTATGGCTTACGAACAAAACTGTCCGTCCCTCATGACTAACGTCCTCCATCTTCCCCAGGCACTTTCTTTGGAATGCCACATCACCCACCGCCAGCACCTCGTCCACCAACAGGATCTCCGGCTCCAGATGGGCGGCCACAGCGAAGGCCAGGCGGACGTGCATGCCGCTGGAGTAGTGCTTCACCGGCGTGCTAATGAACTTCTCGATCTCAGCAAAGGCCACGATCTCGTCAAACTTGCGATCAATCTCGGCCCTCTTCATCCCCAGGATGGCACCATTCAGGTAGATATTCTCCCGCCCGGTCAGCTCAGGGTGGAAGCCAGTGCCCACCTCCAGCAGGGATCCCACCCGCCCGTGGATCTCGGCGTAGCCCTTCGTCGGCTCGGTAATGCGGGAGAGGACTTTGAGCAGTGTTGTCTTCCCCGCCCCGTTGCGGCCGATGATGCCCACCACCTCGCCGCGCTGCACCTCGAAGGAGACGTCCTTGAGAGCCCAGATGGTCTCGTTGGCGACGGCGGACGACTGACCGCGGACTACGGACCACAGGCGGCGGAAGGGGGCGGTGACGGCACCGGTCAGAGACTCGCGCAAGGTTTTGTAGCGCTCCTGCCGACCCCCGATGCGGTACAGCTTACTTAGATTCTCAACACGAATAGCGATATCGCTCATCTTTCACACCACGTCAGCGAAGGTCTTCTCCATATGCCGAAAATAGAATGCACCCGACACCATAACCAGCAGAACAACCGCTACCGAAACGGCAAGCATTGGGCCAGGTGTCTGTCCAGTGCCTAATAACGCCCAGCGGAACCCTTCCACGACACTGGCCATGGGGTTTAAGCCATATAGACCCCGCCACCGCTCCGGCACCAGGCTGCTGGAGTAGGCCACTGGCGTCGCAAACAACCAGAACTGAGTCAAGAAGGGAATCACATAACGGACATCCCGATATTGGACGTTCAGCGCCGACAACCACATCCCCACCCCCAATGCCGTGACAAGGGCTAGCAATAGAAACAATGGCAGCCACACAATTGCGGCTGTCGGCCACATGCCGTAGTAGAGCATCATGCCTACCAGCACCACGAAGGCGATGACGAAATCTACTACAGGGGACAACACACTGGAAAGTGGGATCACCAGCCGGGGGAAATAGACCTTGGTGATCAGATTAGCACTCCCGACCAGGCTATTGCTTGATCGGTTAATGGCCTCGGCAAAATAGTGCCACGGCAGAAGAGCGCAGTAGGCGAAGATAGGGTAGGGAATGCCCTCGGACGGTAGTTTGGCCAATCTGCCGAAAAAGACGCTGAAGACCACCATGGTTAAGAAGGGCTGGATGATGGCCCATGCTGCGCCCAATACCGTCTGCTTGTAGCGCACCATGATATCGCGCCAGCCCAGGAAATATAGCAGCTCCCGATATTCCCATACCTCGCGCAGCTTGAGCGAAACCCAACCGCGCGAGGGGCGGATGACGGTGATTGCGAAACTCGGATTTTCAATTTCGAATTTACTCTCTCTGGCGCGCTGCAGACTATCCATCATTCATCTCCGCCCTGCAATTCGCAATTCATTAGCGTCCTCTGGCGCGACGCGCCTTGGCGGTTCTGCCGGAAGCGGTAAAGATAGCCAACAGTTCGCCGGATTCCTGGAGCAGCCAGCTGCGCTCCTCGCTGTGGCCAATGTCGGCCTCTTCAAATAATCCCATCCAATACTGGGTCTCACTGGCCTCTTTTTCCACAATGCCGATCTTGTGAATAAAATCGTTGTGCGACTCAGCCCGGTTGGCTTCACGGTAGTTAGCGCCAATCGAGGTTCCTGCCTTCAACCCTTCGACAGGCTCAGGACACAGCAATTGATAGCCTAACACATTCGTGACCTTGCTCTTCGGCAAGCCAGACACAAACCGAACAACCCGCAACGCGAATACCTTGGTCCGCTTCTCCAATTCCCTCTTATCCACCTCATCATCCCTTCAGATTCCCACTCCGCAATTCGCAATTCGCGATTTCTCTACCTGCGCCTCAATCCACGAATATGTACGCGCAATTCCCTCTTTGAGGGAAACTTTGGTCCGCCACCCTAGCGATTGAATACGCTCCTTACTGAAGTTCCGCGCCTGCACCCCCACCGGCCCTTCAACGTACTGCTTATGGATCTCCTTGCCCGCGACCTCGATCATCGTCTCCACCAACTCATCTACCGTCACGTAGTCGGAACTCCCGATGTTCACCGGTCCCTCGAGGTCGGAGTGCATCAGCAGGGAGACACCTTCCACCAAGTCGTCCACATAAGTGTAAGCCCGGATCGCCGTCCCGTCGCCCCAGACTTCGATTGTACCACCGTCCTCCGCCTCGGCAACCTTACGGCAGATCGCCGCTGGCGCCTTCTCTCGTCCGCCCCGCCAAGTGCCTTCCGGGCCGTAGCAATTCTGGAACCGAGCGATGCGAACATTCATGTCATAATGTCGGCCATGCGCCATAGCCACACGCTCGGCGTACAGCTTCTCCCAGCCGTACTCGTTGTCCGGATGCGCCGGGATGGCGTCGTCCTCGGTCATCTCTGACTCGCCAGGCTCCATATCCCGGTAGACACAGACCGACGAGGAGAAGAAATACCGTGGGACACCCATCGTCGCCGCCGCATGGGTCATATGGATATTGATCAAAGCATTGTTATGCATGATCTCGCATTCAGCAAAGGGGATAAATCCCATCCCGCCCATATCGGCCGCCAGTTGGTAGACCTCATCGAAAGTGCCCCCATCAACCGTCAAGGCCGCCTTGCAATTCTCCGGCTCTCGCAGGTCCAGTAGCACGAATTCATCCGCCTGCGTGGGGGCAAACTCGTGCCCCGTGCCAGGGCCCTGGGACTGGCGCTCTTTGATATCAACGCCACGGACCCAGCACCCCTCTTTTTTGAGCTTTTTCACCAGGTGTCCGCCGATGAAACCGCTTGCACCACAGACTAATGCTCTTTTCATCATAAGATTTGATCCTCTTACACAGCATCTCTTTTGGATGTGCACCGACAACACCCGGTATGCGTATAAGCCTTCCCCGCCTCGAACCGCACTTGCGGACGGTAGGGGTAGATCTCAGCTACGACATCTAGCTACCGTGTGAGCTCTGGGCTTCGGAATTCTGAGCGCTAAGCCCTAGCCGGCACGATGGAGTAGGGGAAGAGCCAGTATGACGTTAATGGAAACAACACTGATCAAGGTCGCAGTCTAATGGCTGACAAGCTCTTCTCTTCCCTTGTTTCCCTCAGTTCCCTTCTTTCCCTCCTCCCCTCATCCCTCAAAATACTCCACCTCAATAGCGCCAAACACCCCCACCAACAGGCTCAGCTTCGCGGCAATGGCAAGGTAACGTCCGCCGTCAGCCGATGGCTCGACTAAGTGTTCGCCTGAGCGCTCACGCCGAAGGCTCGCCGAAGGCCGCTGTCTGCGGGCATTCGAATGCTCTACTCCTTCCCCAACCCCTGCAATGCCTCCCCCTGTTCCTCAAGGCAAAGCTCAATGACCTCCCTCATATTCGCCATCAGTTCATCGAGCGTTTTTCCCTGGCTGTAACAGGCCCGTAATTGAGGCACTTCGCCGACATAGTATCCATCCTCATCACGTTCAGTGATCACGTAGAACTCTCGCATAACCCGCTTCTTATCTCCTCCATTCGTTCATCTGGAGCGCATAATCGCGCACCGTCTCCGCGATCTCGTCCTTGCCGGCGTTGTCCACAACCACGATTTGATCCATATAGTCCGGCATCGTCTCGATGACGCGGCCGATCAGGACCTCTTCGTTGTACGCCGGCACCACGACGGCGATGGTGTGCTCTCGATACATAGTGAACTTCGTTCCAATGACCAGTGAACAAATGACCAAAGAACAGGATCTAGAATTTGGTGGATTCGCGCCGCCTGAGCCCCTCCAGGCCTGCCCTGAGCCAGTCGAAGGGTCAAGCGTGCCGGTCCGCGGGTCGAGTCTAATCTCCCACTGCTCCATGGTGCGAGCGCCAATGAGAGCGTCCAACTCGTGACCGTCGGCTTGTCCTAGTTCCGCCACAGGAACCACTTCAGCAACAAAGTCCAACCCTTCAATTTTCCCTCTAATGAAGCAAAGCTCCTGAATCTCAATAATCTCCCTACCTAAGGCGACGCGAGGAGGGTTAGGCGCCTCTATCCTGGGGACATCTGTCACCAGATACGAACGCGCATAGGTATAGAGCGCCCCTGTGTCAAACAGGGCTGTGGCTTGCTGTCCCTCGATTTCAATGGTCTTAATAATTCGTGCCATTCTCTTGTCTCCCTCTGGCTATCCTTTTATTCAACATCCCTTCGGCATGTCCGGCATCATTTCGAGTACGCGGCCAATCAACTTCTCTTCATTGTAAGCAGGAACCACCACTGCTACCTTCTTGCCCTTGTACATCTCCAGCTTTCCCTGTGCTAAGTTTCGCCCAACTATTTCCGAATGCCTGCCTTGGCAAGTGCATGTCTTAATGGGACACTGATAGCTTTATCTGAGCAGAGACGCTTTCCACCGCTCCAATGACATAGGCAACCTGTTCATCGCTCATCTCTGGATACATAGGGAGGGCCAGGGTCTCCTGTGCCGCGCGCTCAGCCTCGGGGAAATCGCCCGGCCGATGCCCCAGTTGGGCATAGGCCCCCACCAGGTGAAGCGGCACGGGGTAGTATACGGCAGAGGCAACACCCATCGCCCGAAAGCGCTCCTGTAGCTCCGCCCTCCTTTGTACCCTCACCACGTAGAGGTGATACACGTGCCTGGCGTAGGATGCCTCACTGGGAATGATCACTCCGAATTCGGTCAGCCGCTTTCCGTAAACCTTCGCAATCCCCCGCCGGCGTTCGTTCCATGAATCCACGTGTCTCAGTTTGACCCGCAGGATCGCCGCTTGGAGCTCGTCCAGTCGGCTGTTATACCCTACTGTATCAGAATAGTACTTCCTGCGCCAGCCGTGGGTGCGGAGCAGCCTGATCTGCGCAGCGACTTGCGCATCGTTGGTCACCACCATCCCTCCATCCCCGTAGCCGCCCAGGTTCTTGCTGGGATAGAAGCTCAGACAGCCCGCATCGCCCAAGGAGCCGGTCTTCCGTCCCCTGTACTCGGCACCAAACGCCTGGGCATTGTCCTCAATGACTTTAAGGCCGTACCTCCCTGCCAGTGCCAGGATCGGATCCATGTCCACAGGATGGCCGTAGAGGTGCACAGGGATGATGGCCTTGGTGCGCTCCGTTATCCGCTCCTCAACGCCACGGACGTCAATACAGTACGTCTCGGGATCGATGTCCACAAAGGTCGGGGTTGCCCCCAGGAGAGACACTACCTCAGCCGTGGCGAAGAATGTGTACGCTGGGACGATGACCTCATCTTCGGGGCCAATGCCGTAGGCGCGCAGAGTCAAGAGAAGGGCATCCGTGCCCGAGGCCACGCCCACGGCATAGCCGACGCCCAGATACTCTGCTACCTCCTCCTCGAACGCGGCCACGTTGGGCCCCAGGATGAACCGTGTGCTCTCCAGTACCTCGGCGATGGCGGCATTGATCTCGTCTTTGATGGACTCGTATTGTGCCTTCAGGTCGAGAATAGGGATCATTCTACTCCCTCTCGCAGCTTTCGCTTGGTCTCTCCTGACTCTCCCCTGCCGAACAAATACTCCTCCAACTCCTCTAACAACGCCTCGATCTCCCTGGACGACACGTCCGCCTTCTCCGGTTTCGAATAGATGTACATCAAGTAGCAAGTCCTCGCCTCTCGGCTGATAGCGTAGATCACTCGATACCCAACACGCTTCCCTGCTCGAATGTCGCTACTGGCCAGCCGTATCTTCCACACCTCATGGGCAAAACCGGGAATAGCCACCCCTGCCATAGGGTTTGCCGACAGTGTGCCGACCAGAACCTGCAAATCCTGCTTGATGTGTCGGTATTTCGTGGTCAGTCGCTTAACTGCCTTGCCGAAGGGCCTGTCCTGAGCTTGCCGAAGGGCGGAATGGTCTCAATCTGGCAACTCATCGAGGAGTTCCCTGACCGGCCGCGTGTTTCCTCGCTCCACCTCGGCCAATCCACGTTCAAGCAGTCGCCTAAAAGCTGGAGACCGTGCCAATAGCATCGCTTCTCTGGCCTCTTCCACCTGTTCCTGTTCTACATCAAGGAACACCACCGCCACCAGGGAGCGGAGGTCTCTGGGAACCGGATCCAACAACTCTATCTTCCCGCCCTCACAAATACCTCGAAGTGCTAACATTTTCCCTCCTTGGTTTGGATTTTGCCCTTTGGATTTGGCTCCCCCCTTCACCTCTCCATCCTCCCTTCTCCCCTTTCCACCTTTCATCTTCCCCTCCGTTCCCCTGCTCCTCTGCCCTTTCGTCACTGGTCATTTGTCATTGTGCATTGGTCATTGGCAACGGTTCATCCTCCGGCCAATCCAGGCAGTGTAACACCCCTGGCTCCACCTCTTTGTAGCGCCAGCCGCTCTCTGGGCAAAGCATTGTACCATCGTCGCTCGGGTTGTGCAGCCGATGCCCATGCCGACTCATCCACCCCTTCTGGCTAGCTGGCACGCCCAGCATCAGGGCGTAGTCCGGAACGTCATAGCACACGACCGCCCCAGCTCCAATAAAGGCATAGCGGCCAATGGTCACACCACAGACAATCGTGGCATTGGCCCCAATCGTTGCCCCCCGCCGCACCAGCGTGCGCTCGTACAGATGATGACGCACGATCTCCGAGCGGGGATTCGATACATTGGTGAACACACACGACGGCCCGCAGAAGACATCGTCCTCCAGTTCCACCCCTGTGTAGACCGAGACGTTGTTCTGGATTTTGACGTTATCTCCGATGACTACATCCGAGGCGATGAATACGTTCTGGCCGATGTTACAGTTCTTGCCGATCCTCGCCTGGGCCATAATGTGGGAGAAGTGCCAGATCTTTGTGCCTGCCCCGATCTCACACGGCTCATCAATGTACGCTGATTCGTGGAGAAAGAATTCCTCTACTTCGGCAGGGCTCAGCACAGAGGTTTCAGTCATCGGGAGAAAGCTCCAACCCTTGCAGGGATATGGGAACCGCGTTGTTCTCCAGAGACCTTTGGCTGGCCTCTAGCACCCTTAGCACCATCAGGCCTTTGTGACCGTCGGTCTTCGGCTTGGATCTATCCCTGATACATTGGAGAAAGTGTTCGCACTCCAGCCGGAGGGGCTCAGTCTCGGGGAAGAACAGGGTCGTCTCCGCCGTCTGTCGAGGCAGCGGCAGGCCGTTAATCCACTCGATGCCCTGGTCGTAGATTTTCAGCTTTCTTTCCTTGACCACATCGTCGAAGACGGCCATCTTCCTGTCACCGATCACCACGAGCTTCTGCTCCTTGTAGGGGTGCAGCCAACTGACGAAGATATGAGCTCTGACGTTGTCCGGAAACAGCAGGTTGGTCACGGTCACATCGGCGATCTCCGGCTGCAGGTAGCTTCCACCGAAGGCGCTCACCGACACCGGCAGGGAGCCTAACAAGAGAAGGATCACAGAGATGTCGTGTGGGGCGAAGCTCCAGAGGATATTCTCCTCGCGCCTCACCTTCCCAAGGTTCAGCCGAAGTGAATAGATATAGTAAATCCGGCCCAACTCGCCGCTGTCTACAATCTGTTTCAGCTTGACAATGGCTGGATGGTATTCGAGGATGTGGCCAACCATGAGGATGGCCCCACGAGCCTCGGCGATCTCTACCAATTCCTTGCCCTGAGGACAGTGCAGGGCCAAAGGCTTCTCCACAAAGACATCTTTCCCCTGCAGCAGAGCTTTCTTGGCCTGTTCATAGTGAAGCTCGGCTGGCGTGGCGATCACCACGCCCCTGATGGCTTCGTTATCCAACACTTCACCGTAGTCCACAGTCCGCTTAACATCAGGATAATCGGCGCTGTTTTGCCGTAGAACATCGCGATCTACGTCGCAAATGGTGTTCAGGACGCGAAGCTGATAGAAATTGCGCACCAGGTTCTTGCCCCAGTATCCACACCCTACCACTGCGATATGTTTCTCGTTCACCGTGTCACCTATTGGAACTTACGCCTTTTTCCTGCTTGGCCACTCCTCAAAGTATTCAACTCAGTCGTGAGGGCCCCCAAACACCCCCACTGGCGAGCTCAGCGTCCCAGCGATGGCCAGGTAGGACATCTGCTTCCTCGTCGTAGTCTATCCACACCCTCCGAGAGATCGCAAGCAACTCTGGCAAGACTCTATACAAGAACCCCTCTCGGACTATGCTATTCTCCTAACCACTCATCTCCCTTTCCCCTGTTCGATCACCTCTTGGACCCAGCACACAACGTCCCCCGCTATGGCAGCAGCCTCTTCATACTCCTCAGGGGTCACCGGCTCAAAAAAAAGGCCAGGATAGGGGGCTTCCACAATCCAAGAATGTGGATTAGCTATCCTCATATAAGAGTTTTGCCTCATAGTCCATGAGCTTTTATCCTTTATCCGTACTCTTTTCCCGCCTTGTTAACCCAGGCTTTCGGAGAGGATTTAACTTATTCTGATTCTAAAGGTGTATTCCCTCACCAGGCAAGTTCTCAACCACAAAGCCCCTAACCTCTTCAGCGATCTCTACCGCTTTCTTTGCATCTTCAAGCCCTGGCTGTTCAAACTCAGGGTAACGGGGTCTCCACAGCATAGGGGGTAAGAAGAGCCACAAAATCCTTCAGGGCCAAAAAAGCGGGACCCTTTTGCCCTGCCAGGAGCACCAGATCCTCCCAAGCGTGAGTTCTAGGAAACTCGACCTCCTCGCAGAGCAGATAAGCTTTCAAGTACTTCTCTGTTGCCTGTTGAGGATGGAAGCAAACGATGTCTGTAAAAGGCTCCTCAGAATCAAGCTCCTTATCCGCTGTGATGAGATCGCGTCTGGCCTTCTCTTGCCATCCCCTCACCAGATCCGCCTTGCTTCTTTTCATAAACTACCTTTCCTTCCCTGATTACAGTTGTGATGAACGCTTGGGGGACATTGCTCCACTCCTCTATCTCCTCAGGGGTGTAGACGAGGATGTCCTTGGGAATGAGCAGGCCCGCAAGGGCTCTGTAGATAGGAACGGAGCGCTTGTAACGGGGTAAGTCGGAATGCATCACCGCAAGGATGTCAAGGTCGCTTCCCTCGTGCGGGGTCCCATAGCCATGGGAGCCAAAGAGGATGATCCGCTCAGGGTGTACACCTTCTACGATTCGATCTACGACCTCTCGGATAAGGGAATCGTCAACCTTGTCGATCCTCTTCAGGGTGGTATAAGCCATTCATCGCCTCCCATCATCAGCAACTCTGACGAATCACAAACTTGTGGACTTCAAGCGCCCGTTCAGGGCAATTCTACAGACGCCTGGCCCTCCATGATTCTCGATTCCGCTTATTAATCCACTTGGACCACAGGCCCTGATCCCTAAGGCCCGATCTCCACAACCCTCTCTCATTAAGCTCCGATTCACCACTCCCTAGGGGTCATCTGGCGGAAAACGCCTGTCCTGAGACCCTCGGCTTCCCTCGGGATAAACTCCGCCGAAGGGCAAGGCTGAAGGGTTTAGGCCCCGTAGACAGCCTTCCCTTCCCGCGATGCCGGTTCGATGACCAAGCCGATAGCATTCCGATATCGCTCGATATCCTCCGGGGTAACAACGATGACATCCACCGCCTGCCCTACACCGATGAGATTCATATAAATGGCCTGGGCCAACCGGCGTCTATGGACCCACGATTTGACCACTAGCAAATCCACGTCGCTGTTGGGTCCCATCTCTCCCCTGGAGGCTGAGCCGAAAAGGATGATCCTCTCAGGTTGCGCCACTTCAACGATGCGCCAGATAATCTCATTCAGCACTTCTTGCCGCAGTTGTGCCATCCCTTTCCTCCCACTTGTCCCAGGATTTCGGCCGCGAACTTCATCTACCTCGTTCATCCCTCACCTCACACCCTTTCAGCGCTTCCTCTCCCCTTCCTCCATCGCCTCCTAGGGACATCTCTCTGCCTATGTCTCGCGTAGTCAAACTCCACAGAATACATATGAGCGTGGCCAAAAAGTGGAAACCCTCCCGCAGGTTTCCATTAAGCATCCAGGAACGTGCTGTTGGCCATGGAAAACCTATCCAGCGCGGAACTCATCCGCCTAACCTGCGGGAGGTTCCAACGCTTCCCACGAATTTTGGCCAGACTCAACACATATCAGCTCTTCCTCCAAATAGCTTAGCCCGCTATTATGACTACAGATTAGAACCGCGGGCTTGAGGTTTAGATTTCTGAGCGCTGTGCCCTGACTCCTGACCGCTGCGCCTCAAGCCCGCCCCTGCCTTGGCTTCTAAAAATGCTCTCTCCCCAAACACCCCCACCAACAAGCCCAGCTTCCCGGCGATGACAAGGTAACGTCCGCTCTGTCAGCCGACGGCAGCCCTCGGCGAGCGGTCGGCTGAACCCTTCGGCAGTGAGCTCAGGGCCGAACTGCTCACCGTCGAAGCCTCAGTCGAAGCCCTCATCGTCGAAGCCCGAGCCGAAGGCAGTCTTAACCCCAATGACGGTCATCCCGACCAGCAGGTCTTCATCATAGTGATAGACCACATTATCCTCAGCAATGCTGTCCGTAGCCCTCTGGGGCTTTCCAAAGCTTGTCTAGAGGACATCTGCCCCCTCGTCATAGCCTATCCACACCCTCCGAGAGATCGCAAGCAACCCTGGCAAGGCTCTGACCACCTTCTCCATCTCTATCGCTGCCATACTATCCCCCTCCTCAGCACCCTCTCAACCTTCGAACTGACACTGGAGAATCCTTGCCATATCTCGCCTTTGCCGTCAGCAGCACGGTGGCCTGGGCAGCCATCTTGCAGTACGAGTAGGCCTTTTGCTCAATCTCCCTCCGGCCATTCCAGCTCCAGCCCCATGCCCTTCACCTTTATCACTGGGACTCGGTAAGAGCCGTCAGAGACGACCTCCATCCCATGCTCCAGGCAGGTTAGGCTGCATACATCCACCAGGTCGCCATCTCCCTCGATGCCCACGCGGACGTATCCTGCGCCGCGAACCTCAGCTAGCAATCTGCGGGACTTTTCCCTGGTCTCTCGGTAGAGCTTCATGGAGCGCTGGATGTATGCTTCAACCAGCCTTGCCTTCTCGGCCATCCCCTTAGGTGTGAGCAGATAGTGCCACTGCCAATGGCCTATCCTCTTCATCTTGACGTAGCCCTTTGCCGCCAAGCGCTTCAGGTGCCAGTTAACAGTTCCCGTGGCCACCCCTAACTTGGAAGCTAAATCAGCTTGGGTGGTAAGTGGATTCTCCTCTATCTCCTTCAGGATCAGAGCCTGTTTCTCCACAATAGCTTCCTTTTCCATATCCCCTCCGAATCATCAATTATTGAATCCAACAATTGAATTATAAACCAAAAACAAATTTTTGTCAAATCGCTAAACGGTGCTTGCCAACTTCGAGGTATTCGAGTGCAAGTGCCCCAAGCACCCCCATCAGCAAGCCCAGCGTCCCAGCGATCAACAGGTTTTGCAGGACATTGGGTCGTATGGGCTGCTCAGGTACCCTTGCAGGCTCACTCAGTTCGATAGTGCTAGCAACAACACGCAAGGCAATCCCCTCATCTTGCGCTCTCTGCGCCGCAGAGGCATACACCTGCTCAGCAGTGTCCCTCGTTGTCTCCAGATCGGCCAGCTCCCTCTTGCTTTCAAACAAGCTTTCCCGCTGCGAGATATCGTCGGATATCCGCTTAATGACATCTGAGACATCCGTCTCCGCAGCCTTTAGAGCTGCAAGCGTCCGATCAAGGATCTCGAAATGCTTCCTGGTGTGCTCTTGGATGGCAGCCAAGGTAGCTTGTTCCTCAGCCTTTAGAGCTGCAAGTGTCCGATCAAGGATCTCCAAATGCTTCCTGGTGTGCTCTTGGATGGCAGCCAAGGTAGCCTGCTCCTCAGCCGATAAAGCTGCGATCCATCCATCCAGGATCTCTACCTGGTCGCTCGTGATCAGACTGGATGCTAGCAAGGAGGAGACTTGAATGTTCACCCCTTCAGGAATCCTCCGCGCCATAATGAGGGGCACAACAACTACCTCAGGAATGCTCTCTCCTCCAGCAACTGCTTCCCTGATAGCCACAACCTCTCGCACAGAATCCTTGATATCTTGCTTGTTAGCCTCATATTGCCTGAGGATTTGCTCATTGGCTTCCAATTCCCGGATAACATTTGCGAGACGAAGATGCACAGGACCTAGCCCCTCCCATGTCCGGTCTACGCTGACTTCTGCGAGTGATTCTTGGATAGCCGAAGCAAAGCCATAAGCGCTCTCACCTGACCGCAGGGCGTCTTGAACCTGTGGCACTGTTTCGATAAGAACTTCGATATCTTGCTTGTTAGCCTCATATTGCCTGAGGATTTGCCCATTGGCTTCCAATTCCCGGATAACGTTTACGAGACGAAGACGCACAGGGTATAGCACCTCCCATGTCCGGCCCACGTTGACCTCTGCCGTTGCAAATGGCAGTACTCGAATATTGATGGCTAGAGCGAGTGAGTCCTGGATAGCTGAAGCAAAGCCATAAGCACTCTCACCTGACCGCAAGGCGTCTTGAACCTGCGGCACTGTTTCGATAAGAACTTCGATCCAGTCCCTATAACTTCGGTATGTAGCCAGAGTCTGCTCGAGATCCGGCAACTCCTGCTCAACGGCATCATAGTTCGATGTGCCAAGTCCGTGCAGTTTCAAGAAATCATCTAGCGCTTGCTGGGCCTCATTCAGGCTTTGCTTTGCAACCTTAAGTTGCGGATCGTCGAGAATCCCCCGTTCTTGTGCTTCCAAGAACTCCGGTGCTGACAGCTTCCGGATGCTTGCCTCTGCCCAGGCATTAGCTATTTGAGCCGCCTTCTTTGACGTATCTGACTGAACCGTGATACGAATCAAACGGCCATCGCTCTCCCGCGATACCCTCACTTTATCAATGAGGCCGCCAGGCATTTGCTCAGCAGGGGAAAGGGATGCCTTGAGGAGGTCAATAACCTGGGATTCCACTTCGGTGCTCTCAATCAGAGAGGTATAGGCTATCGAGGGGCTCGGTTGGGGAACCGAGAGCGTCGCTGTAGTCTCGTAGGTGGCTGTTATCAGGAAGCTGACAATTGCCGCAACAATCACCGCTACCAAAGGGATGCCGAGAACCAGCTTCCAACGTCTAGCGATGACGTCAATGTACTCTCGCAGGCCGATCTCTTCTTCCACTTAAAAATCCTCCCTTATCTCGACATGGCACACGTGAGGAGATCAAGATTCGCTTCCGCTGTCGCTTTGCCCTTTCGAAGACATCACGTTGGCATCGATGAGCTTCTCCAACCCGGCCTTTATCTGTGATCATCTGTGTTCCGCTCGCCCCGCTCGCTGTTCGAAAAAGTCTCGGTCCAAATCAGCGAGTTCGTCGCGGATTCGCTCCACCAGCCTAAGAAGCCGTTCGCTCACAGGTCAACCCCCTCGCGCTCGATGAACCGAGGCACAGGTGGCCGGCAATTTTCCGCATCCACCAGGTCCACCCGGAAGTCTGGGCTGACACCAGTGACGGCGGCCACTGCCCGATAGAATTGATCGGCCGGGACGCCCCAGGCGGCCAGATCCATGTCTGACCAGGGGCTAAACCAGGCACGGTGGGCAAGCGAGCCAAAGGCTACCACCCGCGTGGCGCCAAATCTCTCACGCAGCAGGCGCGCTGCGATGCGCGCCACTTCCCACGCCCGTTCCCATCGCTCTGTCACGTGCCGCTCATGTGGCTCCCTACCCGGTCGGTATGCCCGCAGCTCTTCATCCGTCAAATCTAACGCGGTCCTGGCCATTTTCCCTCCTACTACTGCCCCAGGATGGCGCCATTCAGGCAGATGCTCTCCCGCCCGGTCAGAACGAATTTCGGATTTCGAATTGCGAATTTGGAATTTACCCGCCCCGTTGCGACCACAGGAAGTCCCCGAAGCAAAGCGGAGGGGGTGCCCGATGCTTGTCCTGAGCCTGTCGAAGGGCTTGTCCTGAGCACTTCGACAGGCTCAGTGTGAACTCTGTCGAAGGGCTTGTCCTGAGCGATGTCCTGAGTGAAGTCGAAGTGCCCCGTCGAAGGGTATAGTTTGCTCAGGTTTTCGATGCGGATAGCGATGTCGATCATGGCAGGGATACCTCTGGTTCTCCCGCTCTTGTAGAGTGAAGGGACGCCAACTCCACGCCAAACTCCAATCTCTTCCCCAACACCTCTGAGGCATCTATGACTTCGATGCCAACCAATTTCCCCTCGGCGCTGAAATCGGCGTGCACACCAGGAACAACGGTCCCCGTTTCAGCGACCTTCCTCCCTGGAACGCCAAAGTAAATGTATAGGAAGTCTCGGGCTGGGTCGCATTCTATCTTCATTGTGGCTTACCCCCTCGGAAAAATCCTTGCCATATCTCGCCTTTGCTGTTAGCAGCACGGTGGCCTCGGCAGCCCCCTTGTAGTACGAGTAGGCCTTTTGCTCAATCTCCCTCCGGCCATTCCAGCTTCACCTCCATGCCCTCCACCTTTATCACTGCGACTCGGTCAAAGCCGTCAGAGACAACCTCCATCCTATGCTCCAGGCAGGTTAGGCTGCATACATCCACCAGGTCGCCATCTCCCTCGATGCCCACGCGGACGTATCCTGCGCCGCGAACCTCAGCTAGCAATCTGTGGGACTTTTCCCTGGTCTCTCGGTAGAGCTGCATGGAGTGCTGGATGTATGCTTCAACCAGCCTTGTCTTCTCGGCCATCCCCTTAGGTGTGAGCAGATAGTGCCACTGCCAGTGGCCTATCCTCTTCATCTTGACGTAGCCCTTTGCCGCCAGGCGCTTCAGGTGCCAGTTAACAGTTCCCGTGGCCACCCCTAACCCGGAAGCTAAATCAGCTTGGGTGGTAACTGGATTCTCCTCTATCTCCTTCAGGATCAGAGCCTGTTTCTCCACAATAGCTTCCTTTTCCATATCCCCTCTCAATCATCAATTGTGAATCCAACAATTGAATTATAAGCTGGAGGCCCTTTCTTGTCAAATCGTTAACTGGGCCTGCGGGTGATGTAAGCTTTTTCCAAGGGACATGGGGATATTTGAGCTCCACAGCGAGGATGGTTAAGCGATCCCCCGCTTATTTCAATTTCAGCGTAGGGAAATAAGGCGACTCTGGTCTGGGCACGAGCTTCCGCTCTTGGGAGTCCACAACGAGAGCAAGTTCCTCCACCAGGATAATCTGTCCCAAAAGCGGGTCGCTGCCCGGCGGGCCGACAACACAGCCAGGGTCGAGCGTAGCACCGTGGGACGGTCCAACAGTTCCGCCACAAAACGGCTGTACTCAGCCAGTGAACCAAGAGGGTTTTGAGCGGTCATCAATATGCCGGTTGCAGCCGCATAGCCTCGACCAGATCGCGCTTCTTCATTTGCTCCTCATAGGCTGCCTTGCGCCCCTGCCAGGTCTCATAGATGCCCTTCCAACGGCTGAAGTCACTGCGCGTCTGGTCATAGGCGTCGAATTGTGCCAGTTTGCCTGACATCAGGGCCGCGTAGAAGTCCTCAGTCAGCACCCCATACTTTTCCTCGTAGAGGGTCGGGCGTCGCTCCAGCAGCTTCATTTCCACAACCAGTTCGTAGATTTCCGTACGTCGCTTCCTCCTTCATCCACATCGACACATTGAGCCCGTAAACTACAGCCGCGAGGCACCTATCATCGGTGCACCTCACCAGCTCTTCCTTTCAGGTTGCAGGTTCAAGGTCTCGGGTTCTATCCCCGCCTTCTCAAGCCCCTCGCAGATTTCCACAAGCTTCTTGAGGCTTCGGCGTGAGCCCTCGGCGTGAGGACTTCGGCTGAGCGGTTCGGCTGAGCCCGTCCTGAGCATAGCCGAAGGGCTCAACGTCGAAGCCTCAGCCGAACGGTTCTCGTTGGCGCTGGGCTCGGGGGTGAAGAGCAGTTCGGCGATGTGATCCGTCAGCACCCGAATGCGCAGTTTAGCCGCTGTCATGGTTCCGCTAAGGGCAAAAGCCACCCGGTCAAACAAGCAACATGCGCATCGGTTGCAGAGCGCGAGTGAACGGGTTCAAGACCAGCCCGAGGATCTCTAAGGTGACCACCCCTATGAGCGGCTCGTCGCCAGGCTCTCCGAGAATCACAGGGGTATGGCTTTCTCCCTGAGGCAGCGCAATATGGCATTCAGACACCTGGCGCTCGACCGGGGTGCCATCAGCCAAAGTGAAGGTAACAGATCGCTTCGGCGACAACCCTATCGCCCGCCAGTCCTTAGGCGGTAACAACGTCTAGGTTGCACCGCTGTCCACCAGAAAACGCACGGTGGCCTGCTTGCCAGTCGGACCAGTAACGACGCCTTCGATACAAGTGACTCCCGTAGCCTGAGGTCTCGTTTGCCGTTCTGCCTTTTCCACGTTTACTTCCCTTTCCCCTAACCCTCTGCACTCTTCTCGTCTCATTGTCTCACATGCCCCCGTTCCTTTTACGACCTTTTTGGTGCCTGGAGATTACTGCTCGATTCGCCAGCGTAGCCACAATCCGCTCCGCTGCGTGGCCATCCCACCGCTGCGGCCGGCCATAAGCCGACAGACGAAAGCCATTCAACACCTGCCGCGCCGCCCCCACCAACGCCTCCCGCTCGCTCGCCACTAACCTATTGGTCCCCATCTCTAGCGTAATGGGTCGCGCCGTTAAGCAGGGCTTGTCCTGAGCTTGTCCTGAGCCCTGCCCTGAGCGTAGTCGAAGGGGTAGTCGAAGGGCCTGCCGAAGGGTACGCCCAAATATGTAGTCTCCTCCTGAATGCCCCCAGAGTCAGTGAGGACCTAGTGCGGCATCCTTCATAAGGGCCAGAAAGTCCAGATAACCCAGCGGCTCAAGGAGCCGAAATCCCAATGACCAATGACCAAATCCCAAATCGTCAATGCGCTGTCAGGTACGAGGATGCACGGGGAAGACAACGGACACTTCCTGGGCGATGTCGTCTAGGGCCAGCAGAATCTCCCACAGCGTCTCAGGCTCATCCACATTCGACGGCCGATGCAACGTCACCAGCACATACCGTGCGGAGGTGCTGAGGTGAAGGGCTCCTCCGCTCGCTTGCTCCTCTGCTCCCCCGCTCCTGGGCTCCTCTGCTCAATCAGCCCCAACTCCGCCAATATCGGCCTGTTCTCCGCTTTTGGCAATAACCGCACCAGCGTGTCAATCATCACGTTCCCCACGAAGTGGATCTTATCCTCGGGGATGCCCTCCCGCCGCAGGCTTCGCCGTGAGCTGCATGGTGAAGCCCTTCGGCTACGCTCAGGATGCGCCTGTCGAACCATCAGCCGAACGGTTTTCGTTGGCGCTGGGCTCGGTGGTGAAGAGGAGGTCGGCTATGTGGTCCGTCAGCACCCGGTTGAACTCCTCGGGCATGGTGCGGTCGAAGGATCGCAGTCCCGCCTCCACGTGGGCCACCTTGACGCCCAGTTTCGCCGCCGTCAGCGCGCAAGCCACGGCGGAATTCACGTCGCCCACCGTTCGGCTGAGCTCACGACGAAGCCACGATCACCGAGTCTGGCCTGTGCTCCAGCAGCACCGGCTCGAAGGCCAGCATGATGCGGGCCGTCTGCTGCGCATGGCTGCCGGAGCCCACGCCCAGGTAGATATCTGGCTGGGGCAGCTCCAGGTCCTCGAAGAACACCTTCGACATGTTGTCGTCGTAATGCTGGCCGGTGCGGATTAGCATCTGCTCGAAGGTGTCGGGGTAGCGAGCCATCTCGGCCAGATCATCGACCCGCATACCCGTGATGTCGGCCAGACGGAGTGCGATGGCCTGGAATTCAGCCAGCGCTATCTCTCGCTTCAACAATCCTTCCACTAACAGAGTATCACTGCGGCAGAGCGCCGCACCCAGAACAGCCGCAGCCGCACGAGCCCGCAAATCATCGAGCACAACCAGACACCTTTGCTCCAGAGCCTCGATGATGGTTTGCTGTTCACCAGCCCGTTGGGCTGAGCGTTCGACTGAGCTCACGCCGAAGGCTCACGACGAAGCCCTAACCTGTCCGAGAACCCTGCCGCTGTCAGCCTCTCCTGTGCCGCCTGGCTCAATTGCACCACCCGCATTTGTCTATCGGCAATTGCCTTCTCGACAGCCAGGGCATCCGGGTAGCCGGCTGGCTTGCCTCGCATCACGGCCTCCTGATAGACCGGCTCGGTGATCACTACTTCGCCATGCAAGGCTATGACCAACTTCAGCAAGTCTGCCTTCGTCAGGTAGATCAGCCCACTAGCATCGAGCTTGATGGTCAAGACTCAACCCTTCACATCTATTTTAGCACAAATCGATGCATGTGCCAAGGTGGAGCTCACATTCCCCCACCACATACTGGACCTTCAACTACCTTTCTTGTCACCAGCCGCCATCGCCATTCGCGATTCGCCATCCGCCATCTTATCCCCCATCTTCTCCCTGGTCACCCGCTTGGGCAACGTGAACTGGATGGACGTTAGTGCCCTTATCTCCTCCATCCCCCAGCCGTTCAAGGCCAAGGTCGAGGGGAGGGCTATTCGTCATCCTCTTACGCTCTGATGAACCCATTGTCGTTTGAACTTCCGCAAGTTCTGCTTCCGGCACCCTCTTCAATAAGCGACCCAAGGGCCGTTGACAAATACGGGATGTTCAGTATAATGAAGATGTATTCACCTCAGTGAAGGATGTGACCATGATGAGAAGTGTTTTCGTGTCCACCAATCTGCAGCGGGCGTTGGGCTTTCTAGCCGAACACCCGGATCAGAGCTATTTCGTCAAGGAAATCAGCCACCTGGCCAGCATCAGCTATGGGGGAGCCAGCGAGGCCCTGGCCCACCTTCATGCCCTCGGACTCGTCACCTGCGAGCAACGGGGCAAGTTGGTCCTCTACGCCGCTAATACCCGCCACCCCCTCATCCGACATCATAAGGTCCTCCTCACCCTCGCTGACTTGACTCCCCTTCTTGACGAACTGAAGCCGCTGGCCAGTGAGGCCATCCTTTTCGGGAGCTGCGCTGAAGGCGCGAATACCGCCGAGAGCGACATTGACCTCTATGTCATAACTGATGACCCGGATGCCACCCACGATCTGATCTGGAGAAGCCCTCTGGCCGAGAAGCTGCGGCCCGTCATTAGCACACCCATCGAATCCGTCGAAACCAAACAGCAGGATCCTGTCTTCTACGAGCAAGTGATGAGAGGCACTGTCCTCTGGAGGAGGTCTGCCCCTGATGAGGGCTGAATTCAGCGCCTGTCCTGAGCTCTGTCGAAGGGCCTGTCTGCGCCGCAAGGATATCGCACCCTTCAAAGCCGCGCCCAGCCTTGTGCCCAAGGAGCTCGGCCAGGCCGGCCACGACTTTCAAGCGGCTAAGAAGAGTTGCGACGTCGGCGAAAGCAAATGGGCTACAATCCCAAGTAGGCAGGGGGCTAGCCCCTCTCCCTACGCCATGTTCCATGCTGCTCGAGCGCTCCTCTATGCTGAGGACTATCGAGAAAAGAGCCATTATTGCCTCTCCGTAGTCCTCCTCGAGCTATACGTTGACACCGGCAAACTACCTCTGTCCCTGATCGAGGACTTTGATCGAGCTACGCTCTTGCGGGAAGAGGCTGACTAGAAAGGCGATTTCTCTGAAGCAGGAGCGCGTGAAGTCATCGACAACGCTGAAGGGTTCATCGCCGTCGCCAAGCAACTGTTGGGGCATCAGGGTCCGGGCAGCCCAGCACACGAACGGCGTTCACGCCTCTCGTAGCAGTTCCTCCACCAGTGCGTCCCATTCCTCAAAACACACCTCGCTCACCTCCTGAACAATGCTTGCACTCGCCCACCCGTCTCCCTGTCTCCTCTTGCACCCCTTCCCCCTTGCTCCTCCCTCCAGGCCGGAGGGAAGATCTCCACCCTCGTTCGCGGCTATCCTTCGGGCTGAGACTTCGTCGAGCTCTCGGCCTGAGCTCGGGCCGAAGGCTCAGTCGAGACGCCTCAAGACGAAGCCTGGGCTACGATCAGCTCGACACCGTCGCCCAAACCCTCGCCGTCAATCAGCTCTACGACGAGATGTGGTTGTACTACAACTTCTTCCAGCCGGTGATGCACTTGGCAGAGAAGATCATGATCCTTGTTGAGGGCCAACCGACACGGATAAAGCGCCGCCACGACCAGGCCCTGTGGAATGGAGTATTCCACGGGACAGACGCGTACCCACTTCGACCGCCCCTGCGCTACCACCCCCATCACCCAGAAACGCCGATAACAACTGGGAGCCCTACGGGACCGGACGAACTCCCGTCAGTTGGGGCAAGAGATCTACGACTTGATTGACTACATCTTCTCCTTGCCTGGCGCTGTCCCAGGACAAACCGAAAACGTCTATCAAACTCTAGCGACCCGTTCAGGCCTAGAGATTCTGCCTTTACATTTCACTAGATTTGCCAGGATGCCCCCCAGCTTGCTGGGGGGAGGAATGGCCAGCGGGGGTTTGGGGGCGGCAGCCCCCAATACAATCATTCTGCTGGGAATGCGCCGCAGCTTGCTGCGGGGTGGTTTACTTTATACAACCCTGACCTGGCTCATACTGTCCAACAGGAGAGTTGTGGATGTGTGGGCAACTCGGAGCGTAGCGGAGAGTTGCCCACACATCCACAGTCCCTACTACAACTTCAGCCCCTCACCGCCAGTGACCAGATACACTCAAATCAAAGAAAGGAGCGGACACAGCCCCGGTAACATTATCTTTTGCCTCCGGTCCAGAGGGACCGAACGATCACCTTTCGGTAACATTTTCATTTGACTTGACACTACCACGCTTTCAGTGGAGGTAGGCTTCGTGCGCCTTGCGCCCGGTGGGCAGAGAGGTCAAAACGCTATCGAAATTCTAAGGTTCGACTACTTGACAAGACTTAGAACATCTCGGTCGAACGCTCAGTCGAAGCGCTCGGGCCGCCCGAAATCCCGTAAGTTCGAGCCAAGCTTGACTTTCTACTGACTGCTGGCTATACTTGTTTTGCACCTAATCAGCGGCTGGGTGAACCACTAGCTCCCCTGCGGACAACTCCAGATAGCGCTTCCCAAAGCCAATGGAGATCTATGCGTAAGCTTCTCGGTTTGTTCATTGTTATAGCCTCTCTCACCCTTTGTGGGTGCGAGGTAAGCCCGCTCGGACCAACACCAACCTTGCTCCGTCCAACGGGCACGCCTACCAGTCAACCGCCAACAGCGACCGCCTCCCCGTCGCCCATCCCATCCCCTACCAAGCCGCCAAAGGTAGGCGGCCCACTGCTGATTGAAGGGCAGCAAGCTCAACGATTGATGGGCGGCCCAGCGCGGGGCGATGTCTTCTATGCCTACAGCCCTAGTGGCCTGTACAGGACCGTTGATGGAGGCACTTCCTGGCAACTGGTCACCGGCCAGCTAGCCGAGGGAAGCTTCATCGTCAGTCCCAGCCACCCTGAGATCCTCTACAGCGGCGAAGGTTATCCGTGTTACAGAGGTGGGCCTGAGGTGCCCATGTTCAAAAGCACCGATGGTGGAACCTCCCGGTTCGAGCTAGAGGGCGGCACCAACCTCAAGCCAGTTGTTGTCCATCCTGATAACCCTAACATGGTCTATGGCATCGGCTGTGACGGGCCATACCTCACCGGCGACGGTGGTCAGATATGGGAACATCAGCCAAGTGATATCTTTCTTGTCTACGACGTTTTGAAGATTCTCCCCGCCTCGCGCGACTGGCAGATCGTTTACCTCGGCGGTGCCTCCGAGGGTGGGGCGGGTGCTCTGGTCAAGACTGCCGATGGAGGACAAACCTGGCAGTCAGTAACGGGGGAGCTGTCTGAGCTGTGGTGGATCAGCGCTTTGGCCGTTGATCCGGCTGACCCCGATAGGATCTACTTCACTGAGCCTCACGGCTTCTGGCGCTCCGAAGACGGCGGGGCCACCTGGCAAAGCTCTATGGCGGGGCTGGAGGACGTCGTTTATCACGAGAGTGGCCCCCTTGAGCAGACTTATGGCTTGCAGGCCATAGCCATCGATCCACTGGACTCAGACAAGCTCTACTTGGGTACCATTCGAGGTCTGTACGTCAGCGACGACCAGGGGGCGAACTGGCGCAAAACAAGGGGTGAGGAGTGGGAGGATGAAGAGATCGAAGATCTCAAGGCGATAGATGATGAGGGCACGAAACTTTACATCACCATAGCAAGAGGGGTGTTCACCCTTTATCCGGGAAGTAATTGATCGCCCCTGACACCATCATGAAATCACTTATCCTTGATTCTTGCTCACTTCATGTTGAATTCTGGAATTTCGGTCTGCCCGTCTGGGCTTCCTGAGCGGAACCAGGGCGACTGATGTGACACAAACGCGTTTCTGCGGCACAATTTGTCTCCCAGACTATCCCGCAGGAGGCCCGCATGAGATCAGAGACACAGATTCAACGGGTTGACGAGATTCCGCTGGTCATCTATTGGCTACTGAAGATGCGGGTTGACGAGATCATTGATCGCGTCTTGCCACACCCGCACCCTAACCGACAAGGGTTGAGCTACGGCCAACTGGCCGTGCTCTTTGTGGCCTACGTCCCTCTGGGCCATCGGCATTCACCTGCGCACCCACCGCCTGAGCGGGATGGCCTCTGGCCCAGAGGCAAGAGTGGGTGCAGAACCACCACCTGGTCTTGGAAGAGGCTACTGTTTGGACCATTGGTCCCGAGGAGGCAACCGATGACCGGTTGGGCGATCTGCTGAGCGCTATAGGTAACCCTGCAAGCCCAATCCCATGACGATGCCGCCCTCCGGGCCGGAGGCCCTTCAGGCTCAAGCTGAGACTTTGCTCCGGCGACACCGGGTGACACCCTTCATTGAGATACGGGTCGAGGAAACGGTCATCTTCAAGAAGCGTTACATCGGCCCGGGCCGACCTTGGCCTCTGGCTCATAGGGCCCAACCGCCCCTGGCGGATGGAAGGGGTTCGGCGCGCCTGCGGCTCGGAGAGCTCATCTGACCTAGCAACGGTACCCTGAAGCCATCGAGGAGGCCCTGCGCCTGGCCGGTTGGCGAATCCACGTCACCAACGTGTCCGGACCAGTGCTGCCTCCCTCTGGGCCAGAGGTTGGGAGAGGCCATTGCCCACTATCGGGGAATGTGGCGAAACGAGCGAGGATACGATCGCTTCAAGCCTGTCCTGGCCAGGGAAGGGCACCTTGCCTGCTTTGCCTATCTTCGCCCGCCTGCCGGAGCGGATCGTCGGTCTGATGCTATTGTTAATCATTTCGTCCACTTTCGGGACAGGTTCTTCAGTAATCAGGGTTCTTTCGGAAAGTAGGCGGATGGCTGCCGAAACTTGTTTCGGGAGCGACAGTCCCTTCAACTAGTTGAAGCATCCAGAAACTGCCGTAAGTAGGAGCTTTCGGAGAAGACCCGATCGAGGAAACGAGGTGTGAATACGGCAGAGGATAGGATGAGCCTCATGACGGCCAAGGAGGCCGCAAGATACCTGCGGGAGAGCATGTTCACTCTGAGCAAGATAGAGAGAGGGTGGATTGGTGCCTTTCCGCACTCCAGGGGGGCACCGCAGGTACAGCCTCAGAATGTTGAACGAATACCTCAACAATAGCCGCCGCGATTTTTCAAAATAAGCATGAGTTCAAGCTGCCTAACCGCTCACCTCGGGGTTCGGTGAATGTCTCCTGACCGGGTGGATGGGCGACCATAGATTTAGGCTATGAGCTCATACCTGTGGTCAGGCTCTGACCGAGGGCTCGGACGAGCACTGAACCGAATCGCTCACCGAAGCCTCGCTCAGATGCTCGTTAAGAGACCAGCCGCATCACGAGCTACCTACTGAGCTGGCTGCACAGCCGACTTTGACTTGTTGGGCCAACATAGGGTCTCGAAGGACGTTTAGGGCTTTGCAGCCATCTTGGCCATAGAGGGGATCGTCCAGCTCTGTGGAATATCGTGGACGGCGTATCGCGTCTCTTTCGCCTCGTATTCCACAGGGCCAGTCCTGTTCAGTTAAGCGAGTGGCCAGAACAGGGCCCTTCATGGTACAATAGAGGGCAGAGTAGCGATGTTCGTGGGAGGGAAAAGTTGCGTCTTGGCAATGCGAACTTGTACATCGTCAGTGATGGCCTCGCCTGGACGGACGGCGGCGGACACTTCGGGCTGGTGCCCAAGGTGCTCTGGGAGAAAGTCGTTCAGGCCGACGAGTTGAACAGAGTCCCCATGGCCCTGAACTGCCTGCTCGTCGTCTCCGAGAGCAAGAGGATACTGGTGGACACCGGTTTCGGCGACAAGCTGTCTCCTAAGGAGCGCCAGATCTACAGCATTGCTGGCGAGGGTCGCCTGGTGGGGGACTTGCGCCGCCTGGGCTTCGCTCCTGAGGAGATCGAGATCGTCATCAACACCCATCTTCACTCCGACCACTGCGGCGGGAATACTATCCTAAGGGAGGGAGAGGTCGTTCCCACCTTCCCCCGCGCCGAATACTGGATCCAACGCCTGGAGTGGGCCGACGCCTGTTACCCCAATGAGCGCACCAAAGCTACCTATCTGGCTGAGAACTTCGTCCCTTTGGAAAAGCGTGGCCAGTTGCGCCTCCTCTGCGGCGACACCCGCGTCACCTCCGAGGTGCGATGTATTGTCCTCAGAGGCCACACCCGAGCTCACCAAAGTGTCGTTATCGAATCAGGTGGGGAGGCAGCTATCTACCTTGGTGACCTGGCCTCTTGGACGGTGAGCATCGAGCGCCTGGCCTGGACGTCCGCCTTTGACGTAGAACCTTTGGAGACCATAGAAACCAAGCGCTGCATTAGAAATTGGGCGCTGGAGAAGGACGCTCTCCTCATCTTCGGGCACGACTCGCGGGTCCAGATGGGGTATCTGCAAGAGGAGGGCGGGAAGTACAAAGTGATCGAAGTCGCACCCGAACCAGCAAAGCCGTAGCAAACTAAAAGGGCGGAGAGGAACCTCCGCCCTTCGCTTTTGACAAAGATCACTTCTGGCACCTGAGGCAGAAGTACGTCCCCCGTCCGCCCACCACCGTGCGCTTGATGGGTGTCCCGCAGCGGGGGCAGGGCTGGCCCACGCGCCTGAACACCCGAAGGTGTTCCTGATTTCTCCCCTCTCTCCCCTCAGCGTCGAGGTAATCGCTGAGGGTGGTCCCCCGATTCTGGATTCCCTGGGCCAACACCTGGCGGATAGCATGATACAGATGCTTGACCTCTTCACCTCTCAGTGTATTGGCCCTGCGTTCAGGATGGATGCGGGCGGCGAAGAGGGCTTCGTCGGCGTAGATGTTGCCGATGCCGGCAACGAACCGCTGATTCAGGAGCAGGGGCTTGATCATGCCCCGCCTTCCGGAGAGGAGGGCGGCGAAATCGGCCGGAGCGAAATCGTCGTCCAAGGGCTCCGGCCCCAGCCCACCTACTATCTCGTCCTCGTCGTCCACCAGATAGACCCGGCCCAGCTTGCGCATGTTGTTGAAGCGCAGCTCCCGCCCATCGTCCAACTCGAAGATCAGGTGATCGTGCTTGTCGAGTTCATCGTCGCAGTTTTTGATCAGGAGCCGGCCCGTCATGCGCAGGTGGACGATCAGGCTTTCCCCGCCGGACAGGGCGAAGACCAAGTACTTGCCTCGCCTTTTCACGTCGAGTATCCTCTGGCCAACGAGGCCCCGCTCGAACTCCTCCACCGCCGGCCCTTCGGCGAGCCGTCGTGGTGAGCTTGTCGAACCATCAGGACGTGGCCTGGCAACCAAGTTCTCCCAGCCGACGCGGACGCCGGTGAATTTGCGACCAAAAAGAGGCTCTCGCAAGCCACGGACGATGGTTTCAACTTCGGGCAGTTCAGGCATACGTCTTGCTCACTTTTCGAGGAGCAGCGCCGCAGCGGAGTAAGGATCCAACTCGCGGCGAATGATACTGTCAATAAGGCTGTCGAACTGCGCCTCGTCCAATCTTTCGAAAAAGCTCCTTGCCATCTCTTGAGTGATTATACTCCTGAGTTCTCCCTCAATACGCTCTCGCTCGCGCCGCTGGAGATTCCCGCTCTCCCGCAAGTAAGCGGCGTGTTCTTCGACGGCTTCTACCACAGCACCGACGCCCTCGCCGTGGAGGGCTATTGTCTTACAGATTGGAGGTCGCCACCTGTGGCCCCGAGACGAAAGGTGCGAGAGGTGGTCGAGGTCCAGGATCATCTCCAGGGCCAGGGCGGTGCTGTCGGCTCCCTCTCTGTCGGCCTTGTTGACTACGAAGATGTCGGCGATCTCAGTGATGCCAGCCTTGATGGCCTGGATGTCGTCGCCCAGGCCCGGCGCTTCCACCACGATGGTGGTATGGGCCGTCTTGGCAATGTCCACCTCCGCTTGGCCGGCCCCCACCGTCTCCACGAAAATCGTCTGGTAACCAGCGGCGTCCAGTATCTTGATGACGTCTGCGGTGGCCCGGGCCAGGCCGCCCAGGCTGCCGCGGGTGGCCATGCTGCGGATGAAGATGCCCTGGTCTCCCGATAGGTCCCGCATCCTGATCCGGTCGCCCAGGAGAGCCCCACCGGAGAAGGGACTGGTGGGGTCCACAGCGATGATGCCCACCGTGCGGCCCCTCTTGCGGTAGGCCTTGGCCAGCTCGTTGACCAGGGTGCTCTTGCCCGTGCCTGGCGCCCCTGTCACGCCCACGATGTGAGCCCGACCAGTGTGGGGGTAGAGCGCGGCCAGGGCCTCTTGCGCCTCAGCCCTGTCGTTCTCGATAGTTGTAATTAGACGGGCGATGGCGCGGCGGTCGCCCGTCAGTAGGCGTTCGACGAGTTCCATAGCCATGTCGTCACGGGCGGTGTCCTGAGCCTGCCGAAGGGTTGACTTCCTCCCGAATGAATCGCACAATCTCCTCCGTAGATGTGCCTGGCCCAAAAATGCCCCGGACGCCCAACTCCTTGAGGGCTGGCACATCCTCGTCGGGGATGATCCCGCCGGCGAGGACCAACACACCGTCCAGACCGTTCTCCTTCAGAAGGTTTACGATTCGAGGAAAGAGCGTCGTATGGGCTCCTGAGAGGATGGAGAGGCCCACCACGTCCACGTCCTCCTGCAGGGCCGCCTCCACGATCATCTCCGGCGTCTGGCGGAGGCCGGTGTAGATGACCTCCATCCCCGCATCGCGGAGGGCTCGGGCCACAACCTTGGCCCCCCGATCGTGACCGTCCAGGCCCGGCTTGGCGATGAGCACTCGGATCTTCTTCCCAGGCATAGCTACCTCCAAGTTCAAACTTTAAACCTCCAATCTCCAACTTCCAATCTCCAACCTTCATAGAATCACCGGCTCCCGGTACTCGCCGAATACCTCACGGAACACACCGCATATCTCACCCAAAGTGGCATAGGCTCGCACCGCGTCGAGGATATAGGGCATCAGGTTCTCAGTACTTTGAGCTGCCTCCCACAGGGCCTCCAGCCGCCGGGCCACCAACTCGTTGTCCCGTTCCCTTCTGACCCGGGCCAGTCGCTCCCGCTGCCGCCGCTCTCCCTCGCGGTCTATCTCCAGGATGGGGATGGTCAGGGGCTCCTCGGTCAAATAGTCGTTGACACCAACAATAGTGCGTTGGCCAGTAAGCGAAGCGGCGTCAATCTCGCGCTGATAGCGGTAGGCGCTCTCAGCGATCTCCCGCTGAGGGAAGCCTCTCTCAATAGCACCGAGCATCCCCCCCAGGGATTCTATCCTCCGAAAGTACTCGTAAGCCTCCTCCTCCATACGATTGGTCAGGGCCTCGACGCAGTAGCTGCCGGCCAAAGGGTCAACAGTGTTTGCCACACCCGATTCGTGGGCGATGATCTGCTGGGTGCGGAGAGCGATGCGCACCGCGGTCTCCGAGGGCAGGGCCAAAGCTTCGTCCATAGAGTTGGTGTGCAGGGATTGTGTCCCGCCCAGAACGGCGGCCAGGGCCTGGATGGCCGTGCGCACGATGTTGTTGTCCGGCTGCTGGGCGGTGAGGGAGCAGCCGGCGGTCTGGGTGTGAAAGCGCATCCACCACGAGCGAGGGTTCTTGGCCCCGAACCGCTCTCTCATCTCTCGAGCCCAGATGCGGCGTGCCGCCCTGAACTTGGCGATCTCCTCGAAGAAGTCATTGTGGGCGTTGAAGAAGAAGGAGAGGCGGGGGGCGAACTCGTCCACGTCGAGGCCACGCTCAATGCCCGCCTTGACGTATTCGAAGCCGTCGGCCAAGGTAAAGGCCAGTTCCTGGGCAGCGGTAGCGCCGGCCTCGCGGATGTGATAACCACTGATGGAGATTGTGTTCCACTTTGGCAGATACTTTGTGCCGAACTCGAAGGTATCTACCACGAGTCGCATGGATGGCTCTGGAGCGAAGATGAATTCCTTTTGAGCGATGTACTCCTTGAGGATGTCGTTCTGGATGGTGCCGCCCAAAACTTTCATGGGAACGCCCCTTTTTTCGGCAGCGGCGATGTACATGGCCCAGATGACGGCCGCAGGGGAGTTGATGGTCATGGAGGTAGTGATCTCGTCCACGGGAATGCCGTCGAAGAGGACCTCCGTATCGGCCAGGGAGGAGACGGCCACCCCGCACTTGCCGAACTCGCCTTCAGCCTGGGGATCGTCGCTATCGTAGCCGTATAAGGTGGGCATGTCGAAGGCCACCGAGAGGCCGGTCTCACCGTGCTCCAGGAGATACTTATAGCGGGCGTTAGTTTCTTCTGCGGTGCCGTACCCAGCGAACATCCTCATCGTCCATAGCCTCCCTCGATACATGGTGGGATGCACGCCGCGGGTGAAGGGGTACTGGCCGGGAAAGCCCAGGTTGCGCTCGTAGTCGAAGCCTGTGCTGAGCTTAGTCGAAGTATCGGCGATGTCCAGGGGGGTGTATAGGCGCTCTACGGGAGAACTGGAAGTAGTGATAAAAGTATCGCGCCGCTCAGGAAAGCGGTTCAGCGTCTTTTGGAGGGTAGTCTCCTCCCACCTAGCCTGTTCTTTCCTTATCTCGTCTAGCTTCTCCTTGTCGTCCATTTGAACCTCCGGTTGACAAAATCAATACTCAATCCCCCGCCGCCCCCTTACCCCCTCGGCATACGGATGCTTGATGTCCAGCATCTCCGTCACCAAGTCGGCCCGCTTGACTACATCGGGATGGGCATGGCGACCGGTGAGCACCAGCTCAACCTTCTCCGGCTTGGCATCGAGCAAGCTCAGCACTTCGGCCAAGCTGATGATCCTGAAATCCAACGCCACGTTTATCTCGTCGAGGACCACGATGTCGTGCTGACCACCAGTGATAATCTGGCGGGCGTGATCCAAGGCTTGGTGAGCCTGGCGGATGTCCTCAGGGTCGGGGTTATTTTTGTCCACGAATTCAGGGCGGCCAAACTGGCACAAGGTGATGCCAGGTAGCTTCCCTACGCTCACTAGCTCACCGTAATCGGGCCAACCCTTCATGAACTGGATGATGTAGACTTTGAGCCCTTGCCCTGCTGCCCGGAGGGCTAACCCTAAGGCAGCGGTGGTCTTGCCCTTACCAAGGCCGGTGTAAACCTGGATGAGACCACGCTCTAGAGGCATGAGATTCTCCTCAACAAGAGGGAGCCAAAACGATGCCGCCTCACTAGCGCGGCTTTTCGATCAGCTCGATGAGCACGCCGTGGGCGCTTTTGGGATGTAGGAAAGCTATTCGGCCGTGAGCTCCCTGGCGAGGCTGCTCGTCAATGAGCCGGATGCCCTGGGCCGCTAAATCCTGCAGCGCGGCCTCGATGTCGTCAACCTCGAAGCAGATGTGGTGAATCCCTTCGCCCCGCTTCTCCAGGAACTTAGCAACGCCGCCCTGGGCGGTAAGAGCCTCCACCAACTCAAGTTTACTCCCGCCCACAGGCAGAAAGGCAATCCTCATCGCCTGCTCTGGCACATCTTGGACGTCGGTCAGCCCGAGGCCCAGGGCTCCCTCATAAACCTGTAGAGCTTCCTCGATGCTGTGCACGACGATGCCGATGTGGTCTATCTTCTTGATCATGGCTCTATCCATTTAATCAAGGAATGTTCCACCATTCGAATACCTCAGCGGCGCGCTCGCGCTTGGGAGGCGACCTTCGCTCCCATGCCCCGGTAGCCAGCGAGCGCAATATCCTCTTATCCCCGATCAGAAACAGCTTCGGGCCAGCCAGCACACTGTCAACGAAGCCGTAACCTAATTGAACCCCGCTGCGGAAGCTCTGTGGAGTGCGAACGTAGCAAGTGATCTCCCTGCCGATGGGGGTTTGAACCTCCTCGGCCCTGCCTTGAAGCTCTTGCTTCGAGATGTCTCCCACCACAAAGATTGCTATGGGATCGGTCAGCGTTTCCCGCTCCGCAGCAAAGGGGCCGTGGATGAAGGCGACTTTAATCCGCTTGTTGGCCTGTCGTGCATCCGCCAAGACAACCTTCAAGCCGACCGTCTTGAGGAGCATCTTTCTCAGCTCTGGGAATAAGATGTAGCTACGGTTGCCCTGAAAGTATACTCTGTTGGCCTCGGTGGACTTGTGAAGTATGCCCAGGGCTTCCAATTTCTCGGTTTCCCGCTGGATGGAGCGTATGGCCAAGCCAGTTATCGTCTCGATCTCCCTCTGGTAGAATTTAGTGTCGGGGTTCAATAACAAGAGGCTCAGGGCTTGGACCCGTGCCGATGAAGAAAAGAGCTCTTTCAGCATGGAACACCTCCGTCATATATACAGATTGTAGTCAATATTGGCCGCTGGCGCGAATTCTTTCTTAGGACTAAGACACAAAGACACGAAAGGTTCTTGCGAGGCCGTTCCACGTTGCTTTTCATCGTTCTTCTTTGTGCCTTGGCGTCTTTGTGGTAGAGAATTCGGTTGCGGCTACGCCGCGCCATGTATATATATTGCAGTCATGCTGCATCCGCAAAGCCTGGTCTACAGCGCCAGCGTGGGTTTGTACTCGCCGAATACTTCCCGCAGCACTCCACAGATTTCACCCAAGGTGGCGTAAGACTCTACGCACGCCAGGATGATGGGCAGCAGATTCCCTTCACCCTGCGCTGTGTCCCTCAATCGAGTTAGCAAGTTCTGCACCCTCTCGCCATCGCGCCGTTCTCTGAGAGCCTGGAGCCGTTCGATCTGCCGCCTACGTACCGCAGGATCAACCTTCAATCGTCGCCAGGTCGTTTTCTCTTGAACCACAAACTCGTTGACGCCCACCACAATCTGCTCCCCTTGCTCCACGGCCCGCTGGTAGCGGTAGGCACTCTCCTGGATCTCCCGCTGAATGAAACCTCGCTCGATGGCCACCAACGCTCCACCCATCCCATCAATCTTCTCGATGTGTTTTTGGGCGCTTCTCTCGATTTCGTTGGTCAGTGCCTCAACATAGTAGCTTCCGGCCAAGGGATCAATGGTATTAGCCACTCCGCTCTCGTGGGCGATGATCTGCTGGGTCCTGAGGGCGATTTCAACTGATTTCTCTGTGGGCAACGATAACGCCTCGTCGCGGGAGTTGGTATGCAGCGACTGTGTGCCGCCCAGCACAGCAGCCAGGGCTTGAAGAGTCACTCGCACCACGTTATTATCGGGCTGCTGGGCGGTCAGGGTGCAGCCAGCCGTCTGGGTGTGAAAGCGCAACATCCAAGAGCGAGGCTTGCGTGCTCCAAATCGTTCCTTCATTATCTTGGCCCACTGCCGCCGAGCTGCTCTAAACTTGGCCACCTCCTCCAAAAAGTCGTTATGAGCGTTAAAGAAGAAGGAAATCTGGCCGGCAAACTCGTCCACGTTCAGGCCGGATTTGATGGCTGCCTCCACATAGGCGATGGCGTTGGCCAAGGTCAAGGCCACCTCTTGCACGGCTGTCGCTCCAGCCTCACGGATGTGGTAACCTGAGATGGAGATTGTGTTCCAGCGAGGGAGGTTTTCTTTACAGTAAGAGAATATATCGGTAATGAGACGCATAGAGGGTTGGGGGGGAAAGATGTAGGTTCCGCGAGCTACGTACTCCTTCAGGATATCGTTCTGGATAGTGCCCCGCAATACCTGGGGATCTATCCCCTGCTTTTTGGCCACCGCGATGTACATGGTTAGGAGGATGGATGCTGGCGCGTTTATGGTCATGGAGGTGCTGACTTTATCGAGGGGGATGCCTTCGAAGAGGACTTCCATATCCTCCAGGGAATCAATGGCCACGCCGACTTTTCCGACCTCTCCCTCGGCCAAGGGGTGGTCTGAGTCGTAGCCGATCTGGGTAGGCAGGTCAAAGGCTACTGAGAGGCCCGTCTGACCCTGAGAGAGGAGATACTTATAGCGGCGGTTGGACTCCGCAGCGGTAGCATAGCCCGCATATTGGCGCATAGTCCAGAGGCGGCTGCGGTACATGGTGGGATACACGCCGCGGGTGAAAGGGTATTGGCCTGGAAAACCCAAATCCTCGACGTAGTCTATTTCCGCTTCCTTCGGTGTATAGACCCGCTCAACCTCGATGCCTGAGCAGGTCTCAAAGCGATCCCGACGCTCGGGATAGCGTCGAAGAACGGGTTCGAGTATCTCGCGCTCGCAACGCTTCGTACTGAAAAAGTCCTCGGTCATCTCTCTCCGTCTCACATAGCCACCGGCCCGGCCAAATCCTCTACCCTGGGGGCGGTCACTTCCAGCCCCAACCCTTTGCCTGGGTGGCCGTCTACTCAGCGCCTTACCCAGTTGAGGGATTTGGCCTTGAGATCACCGATCCCCTTCTGATCTCATTTTGCGTCAGTTAGGCGCTGCATCGCCCTTGGAAGGTTCTCCCCTTTGGGTGTTGATGGTGCGCATCCCTTTCCCGCTTGAAGAGGGATAGAGGGGGGCTTGATGCGGTGTATTGCGGGATAAGCTTAAGGCTACGGGGACCAAAAGCTAAACGTGAAGGGGGTCAGGCCATAGCAATATTACTCTACATCAGAAAGCTTGTCAAGTTTTATTTAGAGAAGAGGCCCAGAGGAGGTGAGTTCTCGTGTCAAGTCAAATGATAATCCTACCGAAGCGCTACTGTTCGGTCAAATGATAATGTCACCGGGTTGTCCTCTCCTTTCTGCGAGTTTTGAATACTTTCTAGTTTACAGACATACAGACATCCATTG